>Ga0302186_10001445_pt1 | contig 19669 bp, 25 predicted proteins | sample II_Bog_E1_2_FD_198782 | JGI IMG/M metagenome (GOLD analysis project Ga0302186, IMG submission 198782) | Peat permafrost microbial communities from Stordalen Mire near Abisko, Sweden - II_Bog_E1_1 | ecosystem: Environmental > Terrestrial > Soil > Wetlands > Peat | place: Sweden: Abisko...
TTAACATTATTTGAGTTCAAAATAAAACTTTAAGCTTTGTAAAATTTAAAATAGCAATTCCATTGAGAAACTTTTGGAGTATGCTATTGTTTTCAAAGTTTATTATTTCTTCGTTTTATAATCTTGCAAAATGATTTCTTCTTCAACCTCATCATTGGTGATTTCAGCTCCTAACTGTGTTAGTCCAGCATTTATAATATCTTCTCCTTGAGCTATTTGTTTTTTATTCTTTTTCTTTTTCTTTTTAAATCTTACCCTGAAGAGTAGTAAGGAATCCATTTAAGCATATTGGCATTTCTGAATTCAGTATATTCAATGTAAAGTTCTTTTGTTTTTCTTTCTTTTGGCCACATTCACCCTTTTTTCCACTGCATGAAGCGAAGAAAAGATACTCAATAAAACCCTTTTCTCCTATAGCTCCTCCAATCGCCTTCAAATAATCAAAATTCTCAAGTTGAAATGTGTAAAGAGTAAAATTCGAGTCCTTTAATACAACATTTTCTTTCCCTTCAAAAATTTTTCCATTGCTCATCTGGTAAACTGCCTGAATACCCTTTATCATCTCATCATCAAACCAGATTTTCAAAGTATGAATTTTCACACTATAATTTTCCTTCAAAATCTCACGATCGGAAAATTTCATTCCTTGAGATTTTAAAATTCCTTTCACCTCGTATTTGATAGTTCTCGGTTTTTTCATCTGGCTCCCTTTCTAATTAAAAAATTGATAAATTTTACAATTGAGGGAAAAACAAAACTAGAATTTTGTCTTTGAGGCCATCCATATCCAAGATTTCATTCTCTAAATTATCAGGGTCCGCATTATTATTATTTTGATTCATGCGATTTTGGGTTTTTAAATAATTTTTCAAGATATTGCATTCCTATTAATGATTTAATGAAAATAATCGATATGTAGAAAAAAAAAAATATAACTTTTTCCTTTTCTCGCAATGACAAAATGTATTTTTCGTTTTCTTTCTCCAAATCAACTATTTTAGATTTTAGCTTATCGAATTCTACTTTCACAAGTTTCTCTTTAGACTTTTGCGATTTCTGCAACACACTGACATCGTTCAATAATTTGTCGAAGTTTTCTTTTGTGAACTAAAAAGAAATTTTCAATTTGTTAAAAATAATGGAAAACCTCTAATTTCCCATTTTCTTCATTTTTTTTCTTATTGTTTTCATTCATATTCGCTGATTCTTGTCTCCTATGTTTCGGATTTTCCACTTTTGGTTGCTCTTGAGCTTAAAAAACAGTCCTGAATTTTAAATTCATAAATAATAAAAACTTTGTAAATCTCTGTATTTTTGCTCCAAAAGTGTATAACGTTCTTGTTGTTTTATTCCGATTTTTTCTTGGTAACGAAGTTTTTCTTGAATTTCTTTCATTTTTTCTTTCAGAGCATTGTTTTCATTGGCTATATTGTTAATCTTTTTTTTTTTTTAATTTAAAAAAGGAAATTTTGAATTTTTCTAAATTAAAAAGCAAATAAAGCCAACTTTTTTCACAAAAGTATCTTCCTCAATATTTTTGGAAGCCTGAATGATTTTTTCCTGGCTTTTTTGCAATTTTTCCAGAAGTCTATAGTCTTTTTTCAAAACCTCAACTTCCTGGTTTTTATTTTTGATTTCATTTTCCAAAACAACTATTCTTATGAGCAATTGTTTTATTAAAAAAGTCTAAAAAAGTCTAACTTGTCAATAAAATTTATCGATTCAGATTTCGACTTCAACAAATTTAGGTCAGCTTGCAAATGTTTAATCACCTTATATGCGTTTTCTAGTTCCATTTTTGTCGCTTTGAAAATTTTCTTTTTTTCTAACTTTTTTAGATTCTCATTTATCAAAACCTTCATTTTCGTTTCCCGAACCCTCAATTTTTGTTTTGTTTGATCTTTCTTGTTTTGATAAAATGACATTTAAACGTTCATTCAACTCCTTCAAATTGGTCCTTAAACTTAAATTTTGACCTCTCAGCTTTTTAATAATGGTTTCCGAACTTTATCAATTCTTATTTATAATTGTTTAAGTAAAAGAAGTACTCAAAGTTATTATTCAATAGTGAATTGTTCAGGGGCTCTGATCTTATCTCTGCTTTGGAAATCTCTTTTTCTTTCTCTTTTTCGTTGGAGTTCTCGTTGTCTAATTTCTCCTCTTCTTCAGATTGCTTCTTCAATGAATTCGCATTTGCTCTTGATTCAAAAATATTATGATAGATTATATAAGAAAAATGGAATGAAACTGAATTTGATCTTCATTGTTTATCTCTAATTTGGCAATTTCAGGATTAACTTCGACCTCTAATATTGTTTTGCTGACTTTTTCTTCCTCCTCGCTTATTTTTTCCATTTTTGGACTAAATGGTTTAAGTTTTAGATTGAGAAATTAAGAGATGAAATACTCTAGGTCTTGATTATTTTCCATTAACAAACAAATTCTCTAAAAAAATAATAAAATAAATAAAATATTTGAGTTGTTGTTTTTGAAGGAAACACCAAATATTTAATATATTAATCGTTTTTTTAAAGTTTTTTTTTTCCAAAAAATAAGTAATGTAAATTATTATAAAAAAATATATTTTTTCATAATTTCCCATAGATGCATTTTTTTTTTTAAACTATATTATCCTTCTTAGGCTTTTCACTATTATCTTCCACGAATTCATTATATTCTTTATTGGAAAAATTAATTCAAAATTAAACAATATATTTACTTGAAGTCTTTCTTTTATGTTCCAAATGATATAAAATAGCAAAAACAAAAGCAATCGTATTCATGAACATCAAAAATATAATAGTCTATTTTTTTTTTTTTTCAAAAAAACATATTTTGGTTCTAATTTTACTTTTTCATATGAATTCGACTCTCTTTGTATAAATAAAGTTAAATTTGGGGTTATCAATAAAGCTACATTTTGCAAAGAATATATTAGTCCCATAGCGATTCCCTAAAATTTATAAATATAAATGAATATGTCAAGGAAGTATTAATGTATTACCATATGTTGATTTCCCACGCAAAGAGATATATTGCTCCAAACAGCTGTATAATTTAAAGAATATCCAATAGAATAAAATATGGTAGGAATCAGAGGATGTAAAGATATATAAAGAAAGAAAGAAATTTGAGTGATTATTGGAGCCAAAACCCCGAAATTAGAGTGCCAACAGAATTTATCAGAGAGGTAACCGAATAAAGGAACGAAAAACAAGGTTAAAGTTGAGGAAATAAAGTTGTATGTTGTGCTTTCTCGATTGGCATCAGTTTTCGCCATTTTTGAATACCTATGAAAAAATTTAAAAATATTATTCACAATTTTTTTTTTAAACCATTTTTGCATGAAAAAATTCGAGGAAATATAGAAAAGTCCGTTTAATGAAACTACCATGCATAAAGAATAAAAAGTGTTTAACCAATATCGCTGATATTTTTTTAAATATATGATATGTGAAGAACTTTTTTACCTTCCCCAAAGACAAACATTTAATAATTTTTTGAATACAATTTTCTTTATGTGCAGGTGCATTGATAGAATTATTTGGTTTTGATTTGGTAATCTCTATCTTTTCTCAAGTTTTCAACTAATAAGGAAAAAGTAAAAATTACTTGTTCAGGTAAGCATTTTTTTGCGTTTAAATCAATGTGGTAAACGAAATATCTGAAAAACATAGCTGTAAAACAGATAATTGATGTAACTAAAAACACTGCATTGCAATTAAAATTCTAATTAAAACATTAACTATTCTGGGAAAAAACCAAAATACCTTCGCTATAATTGGGGAAAAATACAAATTCGCAGAAGAACCCATTGTTGTGAATATATATACCATCATCTACTAAATCAATCATTTAAAAAAACTACTAATTTTCATTACCAAAGCCACACCCACTTCCTTTTCTGAATGGAAATACTCCATAATTAAAACCCATTGTGTGGAAGTTATCGAATCTCCTCCCAATCCATAAATAAACCTCCCGAAAACAAGCAGCCAAAACATATTATAAGACGATCCTAAATACATAATCAAAGACCCTAAAAATACCACAATTCCCAAAATTGTGAGCATTCTTCTATCTCCAAGCTAAAAATTCATAAATTTGATAAAAAAAATAGAGACAAATAACTTTATCTGTGATGTAGCCATTGCAAAAAGGCATGAAGATGTTAGGGAACGTATAGACGGAATATAAGAGATTGAAATAATAGTCGAAATTTGTGGGGATTGAAGCGGCAAATTTCAACCTGAGCTGCTCTTTTATTGCGTAAGGAACATCATAAGCGTAGAAATCGCCCATTATCAAGAACGATGACAAGACTAAAATTCCCCATTTCGCCACTTTAAAATTGATTTGAGTGACTTTATTATATATTAAGGTGATTTTTAAAAATATTTTAAAGTAATAATGAGTGCTTTTTTTCGGCACAGTCTGGTAGGATTCAGCTACATTGCTTGAGCTTTGAATCGTGTTCATTAAAAATTCGAAAAAATCTTGACTTTTCTGATGTTCCTGCTTTTGTTTTTTAATTAATTTATCGTTTTTGGTTTTATAAAAATTGGCAAATTGTCCTTTTTTGTGGGGAAAAATTATCAATTTTTGAAAATTATTCTTCATTCCCGTAAAACCTGTTAATGATCAGCAGTCCTGTAATTTTTTTTGAAAAGAAATTATCTTAAATTAAACTTCATAAAAAAAGAAACTGTTTCATTCATTTTTGCTAAATTAAAAAAAAAATATTTCAATATTTTAATGTGTTATTAATTTTTTGAGAAAAACTATTATTTAATAAAAATATTCCAAAATAAATAATTTATAGATGTATTTTATAAAATCTCATTCAATGTTTAGATCTCTCTTTATTTTTTGCTAGAAAAGCTTTACTACTTCTTAAAAAAATTAGAGTAATTTACCAATTTTATAACACATATCTCATATTTCTTCAAATATAATCCTAAGTAAAATCACAATAGTCGTTTTAGCAAAAAAAAATTACTTCTGCATTTCAAATCATTGTAACCATATTCTTTTTGGCACATCAGAAAATCATCATATCTGTTGTTGCATTTCTCTTTCTTTTTTTCAACTAGTTTCGAAAAACTTGATAATATATTCAGAAATTAAAAAAATACAATCCTCCAAACTAAATTCTTTCTTTTTCTTAAAAAAATTCATTTTTTCAAATACAAAAATTAATAAAAAAAAATAAGCTTATTTTATCTTAAAATGGAGGACTCCATCGCCCCTTTTCAAAAAAAAAAAATAAAAACTTATTTCTCTAGAATATAAAAGTAAAAACTCTTCCGTAATTTTAAAAAAACCTCCATATATTTTCTATAAAAGTTATTTATTATTTTCACTACAAAGAACATACTCACTGTATAAACTTTTCCCTTTTTCCTGTATTAATCTCACATCCATGGTTTTCAAATTTTGCAAAGTCAAAATAATATCCGAGTACTCTCCCTTCAAAATATCCTCCCTTAAAATATATAAAATTGCAATGCATAGATAATCAACATATTCCTTCTTATTTTCATGACTCAACAAACTATCCCATAGTTTCAAAACATCGTCAATTAAAAACTCTTGCGACAATAAAAGCAAAAGCCATTGAAACCCGAATAATTGTACACTCACTCCTTTTTTTTTCAAATATTCATAGACTCGACTGTCGATTTTTTTCAACAACTCATTAAAATTCTTCATTCTAATCTCCAATCCAATTTTATTAGAATCCTGGATCTTGACAAAACTTTCCTGAATTTCTCCCATCAATTGTGAAAAACAAATAAAACTATCAGCTTCTGCGTTTTCGCTGAAAATGCTATTTTTATCATCATTTATAAAGCAGAAATATATTGGTGCCAGAATTTCATTCATACCTTGTGCATAACCAATTTTTGGGTTTTTCTTCGCGAAAATAAAGAGAATCCTCGTTAAAGCTTCATAATGACATTCTGATTTGCTTTCCTTTTTGTTTTTCGAAAGACTGGGATATTTCAACTCAAGATTTTTTGTATTTTCCAAAGTGAAAAAATTTATTTCTTTTCTAGTGCGTTTTGTGTCTTTCTCTATTTCATCCCAAAGCGATTGATCAGAGAAAAATGTGTTCCAAGTGCTGTTCTTTGCTTTGCTGAGAGGATGGTCCTGGCATTTTTTAAACTCGATTTCTTGAGAATTTAAAGGGTTTTTCTCTGAACCAGAAGTCATTTTATTTTTGCCCAACAAATATATGTTAATATATTCTTCATATTGTCTTTTATTGTTTTCTTCTAATGAACTCCATTGAGATTTGTCTTCTGATAAGTAATCTAAAAATATTCGCCAACATAAAGGTCGGATTCTTTTACATATATCTGGTATTCCATCATAACATAAAGATTTAATTTTTGTTGTTTTCAAGAAAGCTGGTTTTTCTTCGAAGATTTTGATGAATTTCTCTATAAATTCCGGGTCTTTTGGCTTGGCTAGTAGATGGCCGTTTTTAGCTTTTTCAAGGATATATTGAAGATCAGTTATGTAAAGTTTCGAAACTTCAGTGATTTGGGGAGGAATCATTGAAACTGATTGTGAAGAAGAACGAGTGTTCTCAATTTTGCATTCTTCTTCCAAGTCTACATCATCGTTGAAAAGGGGTTTTGTGTTATTATTAAGAGTCAGGGAATATTTCTTAGGATTGTTAATCATGAATGAAATGTTTCGACGATTTGAGAGTTTAAATGGGATTTGGGATATGGTTTTTTTTTAAATTACATAATTCCAATATTCTCAATGAAAAAAATATACGAAAAATAATAATCATCTTTTTATTAAATCAATACACCATTTGCCATCATTTATATATAATCTACCCTTGCAAATATCTCTCAAATAAAATTAAGTCTTTTAAAAAGGAGTTGAGTTTAAAAAAAATAAAAAACATTTAATACAATTTAATAAGAATTAATGGATATTTCAATAGTTGGATAGAAAATAAATTAAATATCATTTTTATTTTATTTTTCTTTTATTTATTTTATTTTAAAATCAGGTTCTTCAAAATATAATAATAATCACCTTTTTATATATTCAAAACATAATAAAAAATTCATAATTTTTGCCAAAATTTATATATAAACAATTAAAAGGAAGAGAAAATGCTTTTGTAAAAAAATGATAATATTTTCTGTTAGTTATTGATATCGTAGGTTCTTAATCAAATATATGATTCCATTTTTCCTTTCCTCCTTTTATGTAAAGACAAACAGACAGGATAAAGTGATTAACGTTTTGAAATATTGGTGCATTCATACAGTTTTTTCTTGTTTCGATTTTATATTCTGCATAATATTGAACGAGTACCATTTTTTAAAAGACCAATCTTTAATATTAATTTTATAAGAGCCCTGATAACCCCTTTCTTGTTGTTATTCTACACTTTTCTAATTTATGATCATTTCAAAGGGAGTGTGATTATTTTCGATTTCATAGTTTTGCCATTGATTGAAACAAATCGTGAGCTTTTGGTTGATAAAATTGGGAAGGTTTTTTAATTATCGGGATTTTTTTATTGTTTTTTTAAAAGATCGAAAGCTATATCAACGGAAGCTTTAGTACTTTCAAGGATAAATTTTTAGAGGAATTTAAAAAAACTTTCATTCCAAGTAAAAATATTGTTTCCATTTTTTACCATATTTTAATTAGAATTGAGAGACATAACCTATTTATCAATCGCCTCAGGATTCACAGAGAAAAAAAAGGATTAAGGAAAAAAAAAAACGACTTGCTGTTTTAAATTTCTTCTGATATTAAGAAATAATATTGTTTTTTAGCTCTGGAGTTTATTTTAATAAATATAAAATTTGATTCTTTTTTTTGAAAAAACAAACTGTGAAATTCGTTCAGAATGGACACAAAATCTTACGAAGTCCTTTCTTCAATTAATTTACTTTTTTAATTGTTCTACACCTCAGGTTCTCGTTCACTCACAATACGCCTTTGATCATTGTCGAAAAGAGGTTTACGATTTCGAGGATTGTAGACAAACCAGCAATCCAAACCCCAAAAACCCAGAGTTATGTAAGCCATATTCAAAAGCTTTAGTCGGATGTTACAAGGAAGCGTTGAATTTTATCCAAATTTTCTCTAATTTTTCATTTTTTTGGGTTTTTTCTGGAATTTGTTATATTGATATAGTGAAAAAATGGACCCTATTTGCTTGCATTCGTTCAATGACGCAAGAGAATGCCTGTTCAAGGCAGATGGAAACATGTACAATTGCAAGACTTACTTGAATGAATACGTGCATTGTCAAAAAGATCCTGTGGACTTCAAATCTTTTTTGGAGGCTGCAACCAAAGAACAAAAGAAACTGAAGAAATTCGATTTTGTTAATTGGAGAGGGTATTATGATAGACACATGGGTTAAAATAAGAATATATAGAAATGAAGAGACTAATAAGAAAAAAGAATCCAACAAAAAAATTAAAAAAAAAAAAATTTGATAATTTCTTTATGCAATTAATTATATTTATAGCCCAAAAACTATTTTCTTTTTTTAAATTAAATTTTCATTCCAATTGCTTATTTTTGAGAAAATTATATCGTGTTTTTTATAATTTTTTCAAAGGACTCCTAAAAATTAATAATTTGTTACAGTTTTAAAATTCCCTAAAATGACTAAAAAATTAGTTTTGGTCCAAGATCTATTGTACTTCGTTGACATTTTCAAACAGCCTGTTTATTTGAATGTCAACAATAACCCTAAATATTCCACAATCATCGGATCTTTAATTTCATTTCTTTTAGTTCCAATTGTAATTTTCCTATTTTTCCAAAGTCCAATGTTTCTCAAAATAAACCCAGCTATTATTGATCAGACCAAAAGAAATTCTTTTTCTGCTGGACTTGGCTTAGAAAATAATAATTTCCAATTATATATTGGAGTGACTGATAATCTCAATAGAGGATTTCACATAGATCCAACGATTTTTAAGATCAATTTGGTATATCTGAGTTACGTCACGGACCAAACAAACAAAACGAATGTTGAAATAAATTATGACATCCGAAACCTGACACTTTGCAATGAATCAAATCAAACTGCTTCAAGGCAACTATATGAAGATTTGAATTTAAATAATTACCTCTGTCCTGATAATAATACTTATTATTTAGAAGGTTATTATGGTGAACCAAATATTTTTGGATTTTCTATTGCCCTTTCAATTTGCAACAACGACACTGATGGTGTGATGTGTCAGCCTATTGATAAAATTACAGAATTTTTCTCAAACGAATGGATAGGTTTTACGATTGGCTTTACTCAATATAATTATGATGTTCTTAATATTTCCTCTCCAATACAAGGGTCAATTGAAGTTTCTTCCTTGCAAATAACAGTTGACCAAAGCAAAAACAGGGGGATATTTTTAAAGAATTTGCAATTTTTAAATGACGAAGGATGGATAATGGCGGATGAGAAAATATCTAATTCTTTTATGCTTGACACTACAATTGATTATTTAGGCTCAGCAAATTTTGAAAATCAAAATTCATGGCTGAATAATATTATTTCTTTCAGTTTCTTTGCAAGCAAAAACTTTCAAAATGTTTCTAGAAGGTATCAAAAGATTCAAGAGCTTCTCGGAAGTATTAACGGAACCCTAAGCTTCTTAATTATGATTGGATATTTCTTAACTTCCATTCAAATAAAGTTGAATGTGGTCAAACTATTAATGAACGAACTTTATTCATTTCCAGCTAAAGCAGACTCATATATGAAAAAGACAGAAAAATCACCTTTCTTTTGCAAAATAGACTTCCATGCAAATGATGCAATTGAATGCCAATTAAAAAATGATTTCGCACCTTCAATAGAACTTCCAACTTATAAAGGATCTTTAAATGCTTTGAAACATATATGTGATGTTGAGGGGAAGAACGTTACTTCAGAGAAAAAATCTCAAATTACAGAAAAAGAAATTGAAAAATGGAAAAAGAAAGAAAATATTAATATAAATATTTTTCAATATCTACAAATGAAATTTAGATGCTTTGCGCAAAATTCAATTCTTTCTCTTTTTAATAAGGCTGAAGAAATGGTTAAATAAGAAATCGATATTGTGCATATTTTACACAAAATGCAAGAATTAGAAAAAATTAAACTTATTTTACTAAATAACGATCAAGTTGCATTATTTAATTTGATTGCAAAACCTTTGATTTCTAATGAGGACAAAAAATTTGATAAAAGTCCAGGAATAGAAATGTCTCAGATGATTTCTGTAAAAGACAGAAAAGAAAACATTAATGACATCTTCAACCGATATCGACAAAAGAATGAAAAGGAGCTTTCAGAAGTGGATAAAAGGCTTCTTAATTTAATAGATTTGCCTTTTAAATAAATAGTAAAAATTTGCTTTTGCGATTTAAAACTGTAATAAGAATTTTGAAAAATGTTGAAATTTATTTATTTTTAATTATTGAAACTCCATTATTTTTAGACTTTATATCATTAGAAAAACAAAATTTGAATCCAATTAAAAATAAATTTGGTAATTTTTTGAGAAAAAACTGTGAAAAAAAAAAAAAAAAAAAAAAAAAAAATAAAATAAAATTTTTCTTATAAACAAGAAATATAAATTTGAAATATAAAAAAATCCTAAATATTGAAAACAATGTTTCATATTAAAATTCACATGAAAAAACTATATAAAAAAGCCCAAACACTCAGAAAGATCAAAAATTATTTTATAAATATCTGAATTTCTGAATCAAACCCACTTTCTCACATATGCGAAGAAGAGAAACAACTTACCGTAAAATCGATAAATATGTTTATAATCCAGAAGATCATCTCGGTAGTGGCACCTGGGGTAAAGTATATAAAGGAAAACTTATCGACAAGCCTGACACTTATGTGGCGATCAAGGCAATAGACATAAAGAATGCCGATAATAGATCTTTATTCAAACTATTAGAAAACGAGGTGTCGGTTATGAAGAAAATCGATTCTCCCAATTGTGTACGTCTTTTGGACACTTATTACACCACCAACCATTTCTATATCATCACGGAATTTTGCAATGGCGGGGATTTGCGTGGTTTTTTTTCGAATTTAAAGGAACCTTTGAAAGAAAAACAAGCCCGAACAATTCTCAAAGACATTATTAAAGGCTTAGAAGACCTGTCAAAATGCAAGATTATCCATAGAGATTTGAAACCTGAAAATATCCTCATTCATAACAACAATTTCAAAATCGCGGATTTTGGGCTTTCGAAATCTGTGGAGAACTTTCAATATCAAATCCTTTCTTCCATCGTTGGATCTCCGTTATATATGGCTCCTCAAGTCATTAGAGAGGAACATTACACTTCCAAATGTGATATATGGTCTTTGGGGGTCATTTATTATGAGATGCTATTTGGGAAAAGTCCTTGGCCTGCCACAACTGTGAAAGAATTGATCCGAAAAACAACAACAGAAGGACTCAAATTCCCTTTCCATATATTTCTAACACAGATGAGCAAGGAATTCCTCAAAGGATGCCTAGTCATAGATGAAAACCTTAGATTTAGTCTAGAAGATGTGATCAATCATCCGGTTTTCATGAAACCAACGAGCAAATTAAGCATTTATGAGATCGATCTCACGAAAAAAGTGATTTTGGATGAAAAAAGCAAAGAGATCATCAAAAAACTCCAGAAGATGATTCAAAAATGTAATCTCAGCGTCGAAAGTCTCTTCGGAAGCCTGAGTCCCACCAATAATATCAAAGGAGAGTTAAAATTTGAAGATTTCACAGAGTTGATTTCGATGATAGATAAGGAAATTCCCAATGAATATATGGTTTATATCTTCCATTCCATCGATCAAGATGAAAGCAAAACCATCAGTTTGGAAGAATTTCGACATCTTTTCTTTGAAGCTGATTATAATGAATACGAATTATTTAAGGACCCTTTTCTCGAGGAGAAGAAATACTCAATTTTAGTATCTTTGAAGGCAATTGCTGAGAAAAACAAGATGGATGTATTTACTCTATTTAATATTTCAGGAGAAAAAAGATTGAGTTTTGATAAATTCATGGAATTCTTACGAATCATTGATTTAAACATCACCAAAAAAGAAGTCGAATACATTTTCCAATCAATCGACACCGACAAAAACGGAACCATTGAATTTGAGGAATTCAAAAAAGCCCTCGAATCAGTGAAAGAAGAGGATTTCATCAAGAAATTGAAAGAAATTGAACAAAAACTCGAAAACAAAGGGAAAAAAATGGAAAATGTTGAAAAAATTGTGCCAAAAGTCTCAAATACAGTTATTGAATATGTCATTAATTTGATAAAAACTCAAAAATTGACTTGTGAAAAGGTGTTTTATGGGTTTGATGTGGATAAAAGGTATTCTTTGAATTTTAAGAATTTTAAGGAGTTTTTGAAAATCGTGGATGAGGATATTAAGGAGGATGTGGTGAAGGAGATTTTCGAGACTTTCGCCAATAAAAGCTACAAAGAAATTGGCATCAAGGAATTTAAGAAAATGTTGGGTTTTAATTGATTAAATACTAGTTTTGAAAATTTTTAAACATTATAAAACCTGATGAATAGCTCTTTAAATAAAAACTTTTAAGATTACAATGATAAAATAAGGATTAAAATTTACTATTTTTTCATTAATTAAGATGTTTCTTATAAAAAATTTGGAAATTTAAAAAATATCAAAAAAGCTCATAAAGAAAGAAACTTTGAATAAATAGCACTGTGTTAAAATAGCCCGAAAAATATAATGGACTATCAAATGTTGAAGGAATTAAAGAAGAAAATGGATTACGATAATGAAAAACGTAAATTTTCTGCCCAAAATCAAACTTTACAAGATTTAGTGACTAAGAACATGAAAACAACCCCAAAAACATTCTCTCCTGATCATAAACCAATTAATCCAAAAATCAGCCAAAATTCAGAATTTTGTAAAAATAATGCCAATACCATCTCCTCAAAGTTGAATTATGTTAATATTGACGGCTTTTTTGAGTTTAAGGAAAAATTCAATAAAAATATGATAAAAAAAAGAGATTCGCCTACTCGACAAAGAGTTTTCAGCTTCCATAAGAAAAACAACAATAACAATGAAACTGGATCGACATATGGCCTTCCTTTGAAACAACAGGTCATAACAGAGACTATGAATAGTAAAGAAGTATATGGAAGCCCCATTAAAAATATCATGAAAAAACAGGAAATTTCAGGATTCGCCAAAAATGATAATAATTCAGAAATTAATAGCTTATGCAAAGGAGAAGAAAAAGGAAATAAAAGTCATTTTAATGAAGAAATTAATGAGAAAAACAGCCTATCTAATGAGAAAAACACCATTAAAAAGTTCATATTTTATTTAGTTGTGGCTTATTTATTATTAGAACTTCCCATAAGAAAACTGCTTCATATGGATGCAATCCATTTTCATTTTTTGATTCGAAGGTTATTTACAAGTTGGATTCATTTCAATAATCAAATTCATTATATTATTTAGGTCATTGAAAGTCCGAATGCAAATAAATTCCATGAAAAATCGGATTCGTTTTATGATAATGTGAAGCTATTTAAAACAAAAACTGCTCAGGTAATATTTTCAAAAATTTACATATGTTTTAATATCAATTCATTAGAAATCAATTTCCATCCGATATATCACAAAAACACAAAAGGGCTTTCTAATTACAAATACACAGAAAAGCAATCAAGACACATTTATTTCTGTTCCAAATTTTGGCAGAAACATCCATAATCATTTATTTGCAGTTTGTGATGGACATGGCATTCATGGGCATTTAGTCTCTAATTTCCTCAAAGAGCATTTACCAAGTATTTTCTATAAAAAAAAAAATTTTTTATTATAAAAAATCAACCTTTCATTTTTTTAATTAGAATGTTTGCTTGCGAATCCTGACTTCATGAAGAATCCTCAAAAATCTATTCATGATGCTATTGAACACATCCAACAAGTTTTAGAAAATTCCTTTATTGATACAGGTTTTAGTGGGTCCACGTTAATTGCCTTGCTTATTCTGAATAACCAAATAATTTCTTCTAATATCGGCGATTCAAGAGCCATTCTCGCCAAGAAAAATGACAATTCTTGGAATTTTTTGAATCTTTCTTATGATCATAAGCCTGATATTCCTCTTGAAAAGGAGAGGATTTTGAAACAAGGAGGCATTATAGAGCCTTTTAAAGATGAGGATGGAAGATTTTTAGGTCCTTTAAGAGTATGGCATTCAAATGGGAAATCAGGAAATAATTGTGGGATTGCGATGACTCGATCAATTGGAGATAAAATTGTAAAATCTGTTGGAGTCACTTGGGAACCTGGTAAAAAAATGATGTTTTATTTTTAACATTTTGAATAAAATATAGAGATTAGAGAATTTAAAATTGAGGAAGATGATAAATTCATTGTTTTAGGGTCTGATGGATTATGGGAGGTTATAACCAATCAAGAGGTATTGTTTATTCATTAAGTATCACTGTATATGTTTTGTCTTAAAAAATTAGTGCGTTGAAATGATTGGGAAATATTATGAAAAGTTAGATTTGGAGGGAGCTGCGGAATTTTTAATGGGCGAAACGATGAGAAGATGGGTGAATGTGGAACAAAATGCGATTGATGATATCACTTTCATTATAATTTTTTTAGCTCATTACTAAAATGGAGAACAATGATCTTGTATTCTTATCCCCATAACCTTATTTAATCATTAAAAATGTATTTATTCTTAAGTTTAGACTATCAAAATTTTATTTAAATTAAATAAAAAAAAAAAACTCTCAAAAATCCCAAATCCAAATTTTAATGAAAACCCTTCAAAAAACTAGTTTTCTTTTCAGAAATACAACTCCAAAGTTTTTTTCTTTTCACAGATATACTTTTGCAAGCCAAGAATCTCCCCCATTATTTGCTTGGATGAAGAAAAAAACTGCCGAAACCCAAGAAAATATCATTCAAAATACCTCAAAAGAAACTAAAAATAATTCTGAGACTCTGAAAAATAACATATCCACCATCGGAAGCAAGAATGAAGATTCAAAAGATCAACATCCTAAAAAACAAAAACAGCTAGACAGTTACTTTGCTCCATTGAAGGTAGATGATCTGAAAGATGATTTGCCTTTGAAGTTGAAACAAGACATATCACGATCAAATTATGTTCAAAACATCTTAGAAATTTACCAAATGAACAAAGGTGTCTTTACTTCCAACAATCTCATATTCCTCATAAAAAGATTATCCAAGCTTTTTTCTAAGTTAATGGATAATATCGAGGCCTTGCATAAAAACAATTCGATGCAGGAATTAATGCAAAAAGTCAAAGAAAGTATTGTTGATATGAACGCGGATAGTTTGATCAATACGATGATTTTCTTTCGCAAATTGACTGATCGGAAATATTTCTCAGAACAGATTTCTCGTGAGGACCTTGAGAATTTGGTCTTCAGATTCAAAGTTTTAGTTGATAATAGACAAATGACTTTCAATGAAGCTGTTCTTTTTTATTATGAGTCTTGTTATTTACGTTTGACAACCGCCGCTGCTTTCAAATGCATTGATGAAATCCTGAGATTTGAAGAAACACAAAAAATGGTCAATAGTTATTATCTCACAATTTTAATGAAGGCATTATTGATGAACAAAGATTTCAAAAAATCGGAATTTTTCTGGAAAAACCTGCTGGAAGTAGTCAATTATCAAATAGAAATCTTGAAAGATGTTAATATATTATCTCAATTTTTCGATTTCCTGATCCAGCTGGATTTCCAGAACCAATTCAGTCAAAATCCTGAATTATTTCCACTTTTGCAAAGATGTTGCTCTAATTTAATGATGATTTTCAATGAAAATTTGAAATTATTTGTAAATTTCGATCTTCTGATAATTTTGAAAGGTTATTCAATAGCGCCTGAATGGCTTGATCGTGACTTATTAAAGAAAATAAGCAACTTAATCATCGAAAATTTCGACAATTCATCTTTATATGACTTAGACTTTAGATTGAAATTCTTAGAATATATGGGGAAAACCAAAGAACTAGATGATAAAACAGCACAAATTATCCTTGAGAAGCTTTTAAGGAATTTGAAAACAATCGAAATAACCAAGCCTTCACTTTTTCATCAAATAATCAAATCTTGTCAAGCTTATAAGACTCCAGAAAAGCTGAAAATTTACGAATATGTTTATGAATATATGAACAACATCAATCTAAATTATAATAATGCTCTTCATTTCATTCTTATCACCAAGAAATTCCTCGATGATAATTTCGAATGTAAAAAAACCCTTCAAAACCTCATTATTTTCTATCAAGATAACATAAAACACACCTATTTGGAAAGACTTTCTTTAATATGGGATGTAGCCTTTCATCCTTCTCTCATAGAAGATGATTCATTAACTCCCTTTAGAAACAAGATCCTTGAAGTCTTATTATTGAAAGTTAAAGAAAAAAAGATCTTGATTTATAAAACTATTGATATTTTCGGGGATCGAATGAAATCCTTAGCAAAAACACAAGTTTTCATGGAAGATTTTCTCAAACAACTCCAAGAAACCTTGAAACCTTTAATTAATGACAAATCATCCACCATTGTTGAAAATATCAAATACGAGCTGTTTTTCAATAGTGAAATCACTGAAGCGGCTTCCATTGCCAATGTTCTTCAAAAGGGCAAATTCGGAAATAAAAAACTCACAACCAAAGATTTGGAAATGTTATTGAAATTTTTCAGATCGAAACAAGTGAAAACCATCCCAAATTTCGAACTCTTGATTCGAGCCGTCTCAAATAGTGATTCTCTTGCCCTTCAAAAAAACCTCAGTCTAATTTTAAATGTCGTTTGTGAACTTCCAAATGATTTTTTGTTGAAAATTCCAGGGAAAATCACTTGGTTTTTAAGGAATGTGTTTGAGAAACTGCCGAGAAAATTAGATTTCAAAGAAATCGGGCTTTCATATCAATCTTTCTTAGATTTGTCGGATTTTTTTGATAAAAATGGCTTATTTGAATTTCATTATCATGGAGTTCTTTTAGCCCAAGAAATTATTAATACTAAATTGATTGAAGAAGCTTCATTATATAAAATATCGGAAATAGGGGTGGTTATAGCATCGGGGATAAAACGTGCCGAGTTCCAAAATATGTTAAAGGAAGATCATGCAATTTTGATTGAAGCTCTCAGGAAAATAGCTGGACTGATAGAAGGGAACATATTAGATGACTCAGAAAATGCTGATAAACTTAAAATATTTAAACAGACAGTTCTTTTATGCAGATTCCTCAAAATCTATTACAAGGCTTTTTTAGCTGATCTCAAGAGCAAAGATCCTGTTTTTGTCAATCATTCATTAGAAAAGGTTAGAAAATACTTTCAAACATTTAATATATATCATTTTTACAAAGCTTTTGGAGAATTATGCTTTGCTATGTGTCGAGCCGAATGAAGAAATTAAGGAAATGGCTGCAGAATTGATTCTGACAATAATAGGCTTAGAAGCTTGTGGAGTGGGAAATTTGACTTTCAATCAAAGGAAACTTTTTTTTGATATAATGAAGGTAATTTAAATTATTTTTATGAGCTAAATAATATTAATTTTCTGATATTTTATTTTGAGAACTATTGCAAATCAGAAAATCTGGTATTTTTCCTTAAACGCTTTCCAAGTTTCATCAGTTACTTCGACGAACAATATACCCCAAGCCAAATTAAGTAAAGAAATTTTAATATAAAAATATAAATCATCATAGATTTTGCAAAATAAATTTTATTGAGTTATTCCTGAAATCAGAATTTCCTTCTGAACTGATTTTGAATCACCCTTTTTATTTCACCAAGTTGATCCAATTTCTAGAAAAGATTTCTCTATCAAGACAAGACGTTTTGAACAAATTATTAAACGCTGTAAGTTTAGGTTTTTTATTCCTTTTATTATCAATCTTGAAAGAAAAATCAAGTCTTTCTTGATAACATGAATCCTTCTTTGATTCTTGATATTGTCAAATCTTTGACTTTTTTGAAGCATAAAGATCTTAGTTTATTTGCAGCAATCGAAGAAAAAATTGTAAAAAACCTCAATAATTTGACTGCAAACCAATTAGCACTTTTGCTTATTTCTTATGGTGAGAAATACCCAATTTCCTTTGAAATATTATCTTAAATCATTGTAGCTGATCTTGGATTGAATTCAAATAAAACACAAAATTTTTGCAAAAAAGTAGTTGAAGCATTTGAATCTTTCACTGAAAAAGTGAACCTGGAATTGTTTAGTCTTTCAGCAAGCGCATTGGATTTCTTTTGGGCTTTGTTATTTTATGATTGTGCAGATGAAAAATTGGCAACTACAAAAATAATTTTATATTGTAAAATGTTTTGTTTAATTAGATGACCAAAGTTTTATATTGGTTTGAAAAGGATTATTTCAAGAACATAAGCGGAAGAACTAAACTTAGACGAAAGAATGAAAAACTTAATCAAATTTATAATTTTGTGTTTCATGAAAAGACATATTCCTATTTGAAATTTTCTAAAAGATTCAAGGACACTGTTTTATAATTTTTAATATAATTTAACAAAAAAATTTGAAATAGATGAAGAACGATACATTGTTTAGACAGAATTTCACATCTGACTCCAAAGAAATCAACCAATTTCTTTCCAACACAAAAGAGAAATATTTTGCTAATCATTTTCTTTTGGACACTAATTTTGTGAACATTTATTTTCAAAACAAGTTAAAATTTTATTTGCCCATTAACATATTGTTTTAAAGAAATGTAGCTTTGCTATATTGTGACGGATTCTATTTATCTAATGATTATGAAACTCTAAATGGCCTTGGTTTAATGAGGAAAAAAATATTGGAAAGGCTTTCAAGCAACATTAAATACATCGATGTCAATTTAATCAAATTGGAAAGAATGGAAACCAGAGAACAAAAACATCAATATTTAGTTTCTTTGGGGTTAGATTGGCTCGAAAATTAATATTTTACAATAAAAAGCAATAACTTTATAAAAAATTATGAATCTATTTAAATTTAAAAAAAATTCGCTTTCATAAGAGATGCTTTAAAAATTATTTTTTTTTAGTGTCAAAATCCTGATTTCCTTTTCAAAATCTTTGTATTGCAATGCCCTAAAATATGGATAGTCTCTCACTTGTCGTTGTATACCTTAATAGGTACATTGTGTTTCTCCTCCATCATGCAAGCTATTCTTGTGCTGTATCTTTTTTTAAATTTTTTAATTTTAATATTTTCCTGAAAATTTTAGTATTTTCGTTCTGTTTAAATCATGTTATATTAAACTTAATAAGAATTTTATAATATGTTTCCTTCTTCGGCTTTCAACAATTTGGTGATAAATAACTGGACACATCACTTTTTTGTTTTGGCAAAGCTACCAAGCATCAGTTATGAAATATCTTTCTAATTTCGTCGATTGTGTCTTTTCTGATCCTTTTATCGCATTTTGTAGGAGAAAAACATTGTTTTTGCAATCAGCTCATTGAAAACGAAAATCGAATCTCAAAATTATAATATTTTTTATTTTTTTTTAAATGAATTTTTTGGAAGAAAATATTTTTATAATTAAAAAAATATATTTCGATTTGCCTTATAGAA
>Ga0302186_10001447_pt1 | contig 19665 bp, 17 predicted proteins | sample II_Bog_E1_2_FD_198782 | JGI IMG/M metagenome (GOLD analysis project Ga0302186, IMG submission 198782) | Peat permafrost microbial communities from Stordalen Mire near Abisko, Sweden - II_Bog_E1_1 | ecosystem: Environmental > Terrestrial > Soil > Wetlands > Peat | place: Sweden: Abisko...
CAAATTTTAATAGGATTAATTTCTCGATATTTCTTTGGTCTATTTATTTTCTTTTATATTTAAAAAATAAAGAAACAAATTAAATAATATAAAATTATAAATATAAAGACAAAAAATAAAATTTTTAATTGGAAAATATTTTTTGTTAAAAAAATCAATTTTTTGTTTGAAATTTATATTACAAAAAAAAAAAAAATCGTTTTTTTTATAAAAAAACGAGAGATTTTTGAGCCATGTGTTTAATTGACATTGCCTATCTAAACCTTTAAAAAAAAGTGTGTTAATATTACAAATGAAAAGCTGAAAAAATAGAAACCTCTGGTGTTTGGCATTATTTATATATTTTTATTGTAAGAAAACTTGGAAATTCAAATTTTTAAAAATGTTCCCATCATTTTTTTTTTTACTTTTATTATTTTATTATTATTCAACAAGCGATGCAATTTCCTTATTATGGAAAAATTTCCCCTGCAATTTTTCATTCACTTCAAATGGCAATTCAACCAAATAAACAGGAGTCAAGGCTCCTTCTTGAATCGTCAAAGGAGCTGAATTAGTACCTAGATCAGTTTTCACCCATCCTGGACAACATGTATACACTTGAAGTTTTTTTTCCTTAACCTCTTGATATTGGCTCAAAGGTCTCGCGTAATTGTTAATTAATAATTTGGAAATCACATATCCCCATTTGGGCCATCCACTTTTTTCATAAGTGTTTTGTGTTACCTCTGAAATGTATTCTTCTGCCAACTTAAATAATTTGTCCTTTGTAAGAGAAACATCATTTAAACGATTCGCCAAATCTTCACTTTTTAACTTGTTGCTTTTGCCAAGTGAAGACCCAATGAAAATGACTTTGCCTTGATATTTGAGATTTTTCAGCATTTTTTCCGTAAGCTCCACTGTGCCGTAAAAATTGGTTTGCAAGGTTTTTCGAAACATTATTTCATCATACTCACTCTGCCGATCAGCCATGCCTGCATTGTTTAACAAGACATCTATCATCAGGTTTTCTTTTTCGAAAGAATCAGCGAAATCTTGAATGCTCTTGGCATTAGTGACATCCAATTGCCGGATCTGCAATTTTCCAGGAGAAGAAGGAAATTGCACTTCAAGCTTGGCTTTTGCCTTTGATGCCAATTCTAAGCTTCTGCAAGCCAATATTATTTGATAAGGTTTCTGAAACAAATTTTCAACTATTCCATAACCCACCCCCTTGTTAGCTCCAGTGACCACTATAGTTTTTAAAGCTTCCATTTTGAAAAAAATACTTTGTTTTAATCTTTCAAATATAGTTTAAATATTTTATCCTTTGAAAAATTCCTTAATAAAAAAAAAAAAAATTCAAAAAAAATCCTAAATGCTCACAAAACTCGTCACCTTTTCCTTTTCCACAGCATTAAAAATAAAGAAAGCAGCCGTTCTCCTCTCTGGCTCAGGAGTAGCTGACGGTAGTGAGATAATTGAGGCTGTTTCTATCCTAGTTTCCCTTTCAAAGCTTGGAGTTGAGTTCCAATGTTACGCTCCCAACAAGCTTCAAAAAGATGTGATAGATCATACAAATTTCCAACCTTTGAAGGACACGCGTAATGTTTTGGTTGAATCAGCTAGGATTTGTCGAGGAAACATAAAGAATATAGTGGAATTGAAATCCAAGGAATATAATGCATTGTTCATGCCAGGAGGGTTCGGGGCAGCTAAGAATTGGAGTTCTTTTGCTGAAAGCGGCCCAAATTTCAAAGTTGATGAGGAGGTGGAGAAGGTTTTGTTGAGTTTCTATCAAGAGAAAAAACCAATTGCTGCATGTTGTATAACTCCAATCATATTGGCTAAGGTTTTCGGAAAACATCATGTCAAGTTGACTTTAGGAAAGAGTTCAAAGGAATGGGAATTCGCAGGGACAATCGGTAAATTTTATAAAAGTTTATGAGATTTTTTATGGATTTGGAAAAAAAAAAACCCTAGGAGCTGCAAAAGGCTTCGGAGCTCAAGTTGAAGAAAAAGATACAAATGAGATTTGCGTTGATGAGAAGAATAAGGTTGTGACAAGTCCTGCTTTTATGAAGGGGTCTGCTCAGTACTATGAGGTATTTGAGGGGATTAGCAAGATGGTGGCGAAGGCAAATGAATTGGCATAAAAATTATATTGAAAAAAAAGATCAAATTAACCCTTTAAAAAAAGCTTAATGAAAACAATGATATTAAATTGAGTTTTTCGAATTAAAACCCAGAAAAATTTTCATAAAAACGTAAATTTTAGAAAAAAACCTGAATTTATGGATTTTCTTGCTTTAACTTTACAAGTTGCTCTAATTCCTTTAAATTCGTCTCTTTCAACAGATCTTCTAAAGTATAAGTCCCATCACAAGAAGTACTTTTCCTTTTCTTCTTCAAATCCAAAGGGGATATCCCTTTATTGTCTTTTTGAATCTTAGGACTCAACTCCATAATATCGTTCTCACTTTTTAACATTTCCCTCTTGCTCCCCTTTGAATTCAGCAAAGGTGATATATCTTTAATCTGTTCAAAATCCTTGAAAATCTTTATTTCGGGCTTGGATTTTGATGATGTTGATGTCATCTTTTCCTTCTCTCTGTTAATCTTTTCATCCTTTTTGCCGAAAATCGAAAACCTCGGTTTCAACTTTTCTTTATCAGGGATGCTTTCAATATCATTCTTTTCTGGTGGGGAAGAGGGTTTCTTTCCTTTGAGGTTATTGGTGGGAGAACAGTTAGTGCTTTTCCTGATTTTAATGGTTTTTGACTTGGTAATTCTAATCATTCTATTCAAAACCTCGGGACTGTCCTTTTGGTCTTTATTATGTGTGAAATCACGCAGTTTTTGGGCAGCGCATTTGTTTATGACATTTGTGATATCGAGGAAATTGTTATATAAAAAATATCGGCCAAAATTCTCGATTTTATCGATGTTGAAGGATTGGATGATTGGATCCACATCTCTATTAAATTGCGATAAACTTTTATTGAAATCCTTTTTATTTTGAAGACTGAGTTCCATCTCCTGTTCTTCGAAGCATTTATGAAAATCTCTATTTGTTGGTGAATTTCTGGTGTTAATTTCCTTGATTTTATATTCTAATGGAAATCCTTCAGGGTTTTCATCGAGGAAATCCTCTATATCAATATCAATGCGATAATTTTCATTGATGCCTTCTTCTTTGATGATCAAAATGATATCTCTAAGTGCGAAAGCTGATGATTGGATCAATATGAAGTCCATTTTGCTATGGAATTTTTTTCGTTCTGTGTTTCTACGGAAATGATTACGGAAATTCGATTCGCTTTGTGAGAAGTTTTTTACTAACTCCTCTGGATTCAACACATGATGTAGAAAAGGACATGTGTTGATGAGATGGTCATCATCATTACAGGAGGAGCAATTCATGTTAAGGACACGATAATCATTATAAAGTTCAAGTTTATCTTTGATTTCATGGAAGACTTCCTGATATAATAAAAGATATATTTAAATTGAAAATGGAAGGAAATAAGGTTTTACTGCATCTTCTACAAGCTTTTCCTCTTCGATGACCTGTAGGAAATCACCACGTTTTAAATAGAAAAGACTGATGAAATCTAGACTTTGAACTGAATAGCTCCATTTCAAATTGGAGAAGAAACCCACTTGGCCAAATGTGGACCCACTCTATTAGAAATTTTATTTGACTTTTAAAACATTTCAATGATTTTTTACTGAGAATTCGAGAATATCAGTTTCCGTGGATCTTATGAAGGCTTTCGTGGCTCCTTGTTTGAGGAAATAGATGTTGGTATCTTTCTGAGCATCATCTTCAGAGAACACTATTTCCTCAGGACCATAGATTTGCTCATTGACAAAGAAGGGCAATTTGGAAAGCAAATGAGGGGAGATTAAAGATGAGAAGATATCGAATTGATTGATAATGTTGCCATTGATGAAAAGGACGATTTCGCCTTTGAGGTTTTTGGAAAGACATTTGAAAAACGAGTTTTCATCAAGTTGGTTGCGTTTATTCGGATCAAGAGTAAATTGTATATATTTCCGAATTCTCGCCTGCATTTCCTTAGGCACATTCTTGGATTTCATATATTGGTTTATTTGAAACATTTTTACTCTAATTTAACAAATATAGATTTGTATATATTTTATAGATAGATACTTGAATTCCATTGAGTTTTCTTCAAAACTTTGGAAAATGGTCCCTACTCGATTCATAGTATATCCAAAGACGCCACAAGCTATCAACATACAGAAAATAGTATATAATTTTTCTGGCACTGTCAATGGAACCACATCTCCATATCCTACAGTGATCATTGTTGTGATAGCCCAATATAACGATGTTACATATCTTTCCGTCCAAACAGCATCAGCCAAACCCGCACTTTTAAGCCATGTCACCATATAATAGTTTTCCTCATAAATTGCCACTAGATGCCAGATGCAAGCGAACCAATGAGCAATGCAAATGATCAGAAAACAAAGCCGAATAAAGGCTGAAATCGCATTGAAAGATGGTGAAAGTTGGAGATAATCTTCGATTTTTGAAAAGATGTGCTTGAGTTTCATAATTCGTAAAAGACGTAAAATTTTTAGGAATTTAATAAATCTTATCATTAGAATAAGTTTGGAATTCAACTCCAGACTACTATCTGCATCGTCATCACTCGAAGAGTTGATATTAGAGACTGAATTAACGACTATATCATAAGGAAAGCTGCTGATGGCATCTAATAATGAAAAATTTATTGCTAATCTATTATTATTTTAACCTATTAAAAACCAATGAGAGAGATAATTCCTGGCGATCTGTTTACGATCCTTCACTATAATGCCTCGTTTATAGAAGGCAGTGTTGAAACTCATGATTAGATCTCCTATAAAATAGAAAGTGATGAAGTTGGACATAAAATCCAAGTTGTTGTTGTCAATTTCTGGAAATGACAATAACAGTGGTATCTCCAAGATCTCATAAACGATGAAAACCAAAGAAACCAAATCCACACAAATTCGAAACATTCCATCCGGTTCCTTTACTTTCAAGATTAATTTGAAGAGCCTTTTGAAAACTGAAGAAATTTAAAAAAGTCATGAATTGTTAATTCTTACCAAAGACAGGCTTTGTTTTTATCAAATATTCTATGGTAAAGTTCAGACAAACTAATATTTTGTATTTAGCAGCGGCAGTCTTGTTATATAAATTTATCTCTAATAATGATATCTATTGGTAAAAATGTACCATTGACACTCTCTCTTGTTCATTTGAATATTTGCTGAAATGATTTTGCATTTTTTGTCTTCTCTTAGCGAATTCCGTTATCTTGTAATATGATTGATCTTTCAGTAGTTGGATTTGCTTTTGGTTTAAATTATGGGCATTGTATTGTTTTTTCAACATCAATGTGAATTTCTGAGCAATGATATTTTTCCTTATGTTAATCATTGGTTTTTTGGGTATCACATGATTTGGATTTAAATTTTGGTTTCCGAACAAATTCAGCAAATTAGTGCCTTTAGATTTCGAGTATTTCTCGAAAATCAGCTCATTTTTCTTCATGAAATTGTTCGTGTTTTTGATTTCCTCGATGAATTTCTGGATCCGGATCTTGTTGAGGTTGTTTTTATCACGAATCGAACTCCATTTAGACTTCCCTTTTGGAGATTTCGGTAAGTTCATTTCTAAGGAAAAAGATTTTTTAGGAGTTGTAAAGGGAGAAAATAAAAATGCCATTTGAGGATGAAGTTGAAATAAGAGAGGATTTGTTATTTGATATTTTTTTCGATGAGCCTGGTTCTGCACTTTTGTTTTGATTTCTTTTCATAATTTAGTTGCAAAAAAAATAAACAAAACAAAATTTAATAATTTTATGAATAGATGCATGCTGCAAACTTCTATCTTAAGGAAAAACTGAAAAAAGGATAAATTAACTAATTATAAGAAGGGAGGATTAAAGAATATATTATAAGAAGAAATTTATCTAGAAAACTGGAATTTGTTTTCAGATTAATATAATATCAGTTTTTTTTTTTCAGTTATACAGTTATAGAATAGTTTCATTTGAAGAGAAGAGCTAGAATGAAATAGAAAAAAGACATAAATAATATCAAATGATCTCTTTTATCATTTTTCACCATATTTTTCTGAAATCAAAGCTTTCACAAAAATAAATTATAAATTTCAAAAACCTGAAAAAAGCAGTTTCTGATCTCAAAATTTTTCTTAATAAAAATCTAATCAAAACAGTCTGACCATTTCTTAATAATATCCCTGAAATTCATTTTCCAAATCTGATTAGCAAAATTTCCATTTTAAAACTATTCCCCATTCTCAAAAATGACAATAATCAAAAAGCCTTCCCTTTTATCATTCAAATTTGCTAATTATCCCTAATGTTTGCCAAGCTCGTCTACCAACAAGAGATTCGTCTCCTCAAGCTCGATCAGAAAGCCTTCGACTCTCTCAACCAGACCCTTCCGACACTCTTCAAATCCTCTTTGCCTGCATCCTTTTCCCTTTTCTTTATTGATGAATCCAATGACTTGATTTCAATCGGAACCTTTGAGGATTTGGAGTTTTTGGCCAAAAATTTCAAAAACCCATTGAAACTCTACATCAAACCCAACGATTCTTCTAATCAAGTTCCTTTGGAGAAACCCAAGAAAGATCCTTCTTTTGAAGAAATCTCAGAGGAAAAGAAAGAATATTCCAACCAAAAACCAAGCAAAGAAGCTCCAAAAGGCACCAATGTTTTCTTCGGAGTTCAATGCGATGGTTGCGGACAAAAGCCAATCTTTGGAGTCCGATACAAATGCTTATCTTGTGAGAATTATGACCTATGCGAAGAATGTGAGGCCAAAGGTTTACATGCTCATCATGTCTTCGCGAAACTCAAAAGCCTAGAACAAGAAATACCTAGAAAAGCGGAAATCAATGTCCCAGCTGACTTGTTCAAGATGGCTCAACCGTTCCTTAAGAACATTCACCAGGCATTTGAAAACAACAAAGGTTGCTTCAAAGAAGGATGTAAGATGACAGGCCAATGCCCGATGCAAAGCCAATGTCCACCCAAGAAACCAGAAGAAAATGAACAAGAACGAAAGAAGAAAATTGATGAAATTGCTCAAAAGATCACTGAAATCATGGGAGGAAGCCTAGAGGAAAACATTGAGTTAGTCAAAGGATTTGAAGACAACTTGGATTTGAGCTATATTCTCAATGTGCTGTCTAAAAATTAAGAATTCCCAGCTAATATATTAAGAACCTTAAAAGGTTAATTGATAAATAAAAACGTTTAATGCTAAAATTTTAATGAGTTTTTTCAAGAAAAAATGAAGCCGATTAATAAATAATAAAAAAAATATATATAATTTTTTCTTAAAATCAAGCCTAAATTCATTTTTTCTAACTGGTTTTCTTGTTGAAAATGGCTCATTTGGATTTGTATTTCTTTATTTCTATGATTTTGCATTAAATTCTAACTCCTATTAGCAAATCAGTTTTTGATGAGCTAACCGACGAAACAGACATCCTCAAATATAAACTATATCAGAATTATAAGACGAAATCCGATATTAACTTCACGAAACCTATTCTAATGGAAAGCAAACTCAAAATGAATAACAAGAAGACTGGTAAAATGGTCACCAAACACTTCCAATTATGTGACAAAAAGCTCATCTCATACAAGATCTCCGTATTTCTCCTTGAAAAAAGAAAAAAATATTTAACAATTTTTTAGAATCATCAAATTCTGAGCCCCAATGCATTTTATAGCCTTCTCAATTTTTACACACTTTATTATAATGATTATAGTGAATCCGGCCTCTACTCCTTCACATTGAGCAAATATGGCAAATATCATGAATTTTTCTCTGAAAGCAAAGAGGATATCCTCAAATGGATGGATCTATTGAAGTTTTATTGCATTACATCAGGTTTTTCAGAAGCTTTCCAGCTACAACAAATAATCGGAAAGGGACATTTCGCCAAGGTTTGTATATACTAACACTTTCCCCTGCAAAACAACTCCATTCTTAAGAAAGGTCTTTCAAGTTAGAAGAAAAAAAACCTCAGAACTTTACGCGGCCAAAGTCTTCACAAAAGACAAGACCTTTGAAGATGAAAAAGTATTGAATTTCCTCATTAAACCTTAAAAATGAAGGATATTTTTAGCATTTCGTTAGAAAAGAAGTTTATATCTTAAAAAAATTACCAAAAAACGATAGAATCTTAAAACTTTATGAGCTTTTTGAAGACTCTAAAGAACTCATCCTGATTTCCGAACTACTTCCTGAAGGAGATCTTTATGCTAAGTTGAAAACCAAGCACAAATTCACAGAAATCGAAATCTCTTCAATTATCGCTCAGATTTTAAGAGGAATCGAATTCCTGCATAATAATGGAGTCATGCATAGAGATATCAAATTAGACAATATTTTATTGGCTGAACTCCAACCCACTATAAAAGTCAAAATCGCGGATTTCAGTCTAGCGGAATTGATCAAAGATAAACCTGGGCCTTTGAATAAATGCGGAACTCCAGGTTTTATGGCACCAGAAATCTTTTGCGAGGAGAATTATGATGAAAGATGTGATATTTTTAGTGCTGGAGTCATTCTTTTCATTTTGTAAGTAGTTTTTTTTATTTGGTTAATATTTGGGAAAGTTTAAATTTAGAGAGTTTATTTTTTAATAATATTCAGATTGAGCAAAATCACACCATTTAAAGGGAAGGACCCGAATGAGATTTTAGAAAACAACAAAAAATGCAACGTCAAATTCAAAAGGAGCGCATGGGAAAACGTCTCGAAATGCGGTGCGTTTTTTTTTTTTATGTCAAATTTTTTTTTTCTTATTATAATGATTTTTTTTATTATTAGAAATTTTTTTATTAGAAATTTTTTTTTCATCACATTTTTTGTTTTTTTCATCACATCAAATTTTTTCATGAATCTATAAAAAATTTTAAAAACTAATGATTTTTTTAAGCGCGCAAATTGACTCTCTTGATGTTATTGAAAAACCCAGATCATCGAATCCGTCTTTCTCAAATTTTCCAAAACGAATTCGTCCTCAGTTCCTCCACCACCTATATTTCCGGCCATACCAGTCTTGGTTCCAATGGCAAAATCAAATCCAACTCCAATGTTCAAGATGTGCCCATCGAATACACCAGCAACAGTTACAAAAGTAACCCTTTATCCAAAGGCAGATCCACAAACAACGCCAATACCAGTTTCATGGATCAAAATATCCTTCAATTGCCTTCAGCCCTTCAAGGGTATAATTCTTCAAGTGGCATTGGTTCTTTGAACATTCTTTCTGATCAAAATTGCATCAAATCAGTGAATTCACTATTTATTCAAAGCAGCAATAAAATAAGCGGAGACCAACAAGGAAATAATAGTAGCAGCAATATGAGTGATATTTTCAGTCCTTCACATTTCACCAATCTTGACAACGGAAAGAAATCGTTGAATAACACATTGAATAATACATATAATTCGAACTTTTTCTCGTCAAGCAAAAGCAACACTTTAGGGCAAAATTTAAACAGAACGCTTAATAGCAAGACGGATAAGAGTTTGGATGAATATTCCTATTATATAAAGAATGACATCTTCATTGATGATAATCCAATCGAGGATCTGCTCAAGGAATTAGAAAGAAAAAGAAGAAAGCCTCATCCCTCAAAGCATTTTTAACAAAAATTGTTATAAACGATAAATAAAAGTGTTTAAATAATTTATAAATTGCCCTTAAGTTTTATAATTGTTCACCCCAAAAAAATAGAGCCAAATATTAACATTTTTAGCGATAGAGATCTTTTTTTTTAAAATGGCCAGCAATAGTCTTTGTGAAATCCTTTTTCATATGCGTGTCCAAACCAATTCCGCCGAATCAGTGCGAATTATTGGTAATTTGCCAGACTTGGGTAATTGGGACCCAGCCAAAGGTTTGATATTGATTTCTCAATTGGATGATCCTTCTTTATGGGTATCGCTTAATCCAATAAAAGTCGAGAAAAGTCCTTTCTAATAACACTTTTCTAAGTTTTTATGTTTATTTTTTGTCTTTATTTAGAAACAAAGGTGGAGTTTAAATGTGTAGTGTTGGAGGGTCAATCTGTGAAACGTTGGGAGAAATTTCCAAATGAAGCTAACCGAAAATATAAGGCTAGATATTTAAAGACGATCTTAAAGGGGACTGAAAATGATGATGGTGGAAAGGAGTTTATTCAGGAAAAAGGATTAGATGAAGAAACTGATAAACATGAGGAGAAAAAGAAGCCAGAGATTGAGCCTTCTTCCAAAAAAAATGACGTGAAATGCTCTCATGAATCTGATTTGAGTTTAAATGGTACATAAAAAACGATCTTCTATCAAAATAAATCTCTTTAAATTAGAACATACAGCCATCAATAGACCTGCTATATTAAGCCTGAATCCTTTAGATGGAGATGTATTTATATATATTAGTTTTGGACTAGAAATTATAATAAATAATAGGTTGAATCTGAAGATAGCAATAATTCCAGTTTATTGGAATGTAATCTTGAAGGGTCTCCACCAAAAAAAACGAATTTCACTCACATTGAAGATAAATTAGATGAAATAGTGAGTGTGAAGAGCTCAGATTCAATGGAATTTGATAGTCGGGGATGTTTGAATAATTATGGAAATATGCCATTGAAGACCCATTTGAGTTTCTCGATGGCTTTCAATAAATTAAAGGATAAATTCTTCAAGAAAAAAGTGAAATCTCCTTTAAAATTATCCGCCCAAAGCAATTTCACTTTCCAAGCCAATAATAATAGTGAGAAATTATCAATAGACCCGATTTTCAATGAGAAATATTCTCGGGAACATGATAACATGATCATGGTTTGTAAATTTCTGCCTATAAACCTGACAAAATCAGAATCTGGAGAATTTCAAGCTAAAATCATCCAAGATTCAAATCAATTTTACCTAACCAGACATCTATTAAATGGGACCTATAAAAAGGTGCTTTGTGTTGGGATGCTTCGTGATTATATAGATGAGCCAGATCGTAAGGAAGTTTCACTTTTACTCAGGAAGGAATTCAATTGCCTTCCAATTTTTGTGATTTATGATGTTAAGGAAATGTTCCTAATGAGTCATGAAATCTTTTCCATGTTAGATTCTTTAATGACCCTCTCAAATTACTCCAAATCCCGGACTATTGATAAGTTCTGGGGTGGAAAACGGTCCGCATGGGAGGTTCTAATCCAAATTAATGAAAATTATTGTGAAATGCTTAAAGAATTTAAGGATTCTGAATATGAAACTATTCTAATTAGCGATTATCATTTCATTTTGACCCCGAAATTATTGATTCAACAAGGGTTTAAAATGACAATCGGGTTTTATTTCAATGCGAGTTTCCCGAGTTTCGAGGTTTTTCGTCTCTTTCCTTTTAAAGAGGATTTTATCTTGGGACTCATTCAGACAGATATCATATATTTCAATTGCTTTGAACAGGCGAGACCCTTTTTCACAGCCTTATTATTGGAGAAAAACGTGAAATTCCATTCAAAAACTGGGATTTTTTATTTCACCTATCAAAATAAATCGACCTTTATCAAGTTGAAATCAGTGACTATCGATAGCAAAGCCATCAAAGAACTGAACAAAATGCCTATTCCTCAGATAAAATCATTGGAAGACAATAATTCTAATATAATCCTTGGATTAGATAGGATTTCCGAATTAACAGGAGTCGAATTAAAGATGAAATTCGTAGCTCAATGGGTCAAAGAAACCAGAAATCAACATCAAATCAAATTTATCCAGATCCTGCAAAAACCTTATTATGGTCCTCTTTCTGAAAAACAGAAGATCTGGCTCGAAAACATCAAATCTATCCAAAAAGAGCTAAATTCCCAATTCGAATCCTCCGATCCCATTATAGAATTATATGAAATCGACCCAAATGAGCAAGAATCGTTATATTTGATGTCTAGGGCTAAGCTTCTGATAAACGCTTCGATAAAAAACGAATATTGCATTGATTCGATGAAATTCGTCTTGACGAATGAAAATTGTGGACATGTGCTCATGAGCGAATTCATGAATTATAACCGTTCCTGCACTTCGATTTTCAGTTTCAATCCTTTTAAATATTCAGATTTTAAAGAAAAGCTAGAAAGTCTCTTCAAAATGCAACCACAAGTCTCAAAGGACCTTATAGCATCGGATGTGGCATATCTTTTGAAATATCCAATAGATTCGTGGTTTTCTGAGTTTTTCGCTGATTTGAAATCGATAAACCTGCTGAAAAAAAACAAGATGCCTGAGCCTTTTACTCCTTTAACCCCAAGTCTTCCTTTATTTCATCCACATATCTTCTCACAAGATTATCATAGAAGCAATAATCGAATCTTCATATTCGAATTTTTCGGGACTTTGGTGCGATCCACACCCATTACCGATCTGAACAGATTTTCGAAGAAATCCAGCCGTAGGACTTATCAATTGAATGAGAATTTGATGATGAGTTTGAGACTTTTGATACAAGATGAAAAAAACACAGTTTATGTGATAACTTCGAAATCAGCGAATAATCTAGATATTGCTTTGGGTAGTTTGCCTGAGATAGGTCTTGCAGCGGAATCTGGGTATCTTTATAAGTTGAAAGGTAAGAATAAATGGTCAAAATTAATAACGATTGATTGGAGTTGGAAGGAAGTCGTGCGAAAAAACATGGAAAATTACACCAAAAACACGTTTGGTAGTACATTGGAAATCAAGGAAAGTGCTTTGGTATGGAATTGTGAGGATTCGCCTTCCGAATTGGCTGAAATGCAATCAAAATCATTGATTATGCATTTGAAATCGAGCTTGGAGAAAATCACTGATGTGGAAATCGTTATAGGCAATAAATTCATTGAAGCGAGACCTATAGGGATTAGTAAAGGGACTTTCATTAAATTGATTTTGCAAAGCTATCAGAGAGTTAATGATGTGGATTTCATTATGGTGATGGGGGCTGACAAAGGCACTTTTGGGACAGTCAGGGAGTTTATCAAAAAATATACTGATAAGGGATTAGAAGTAAGGAAAAAAAGATTTTATGATTAAATTAAGGCTTTTATTTAGGATTTGATAAAGAAATATTTGGTTTGGGTAGGACCAAATAGAAATGAAGGTGATTATATGTTGAATAGCAATGAAGAAGTAGGGGAATTAATGCAGAAATTGACGGAAATTGTTTTTTTTTAATAAATTTATAATTAAATTAAGATTTCTTTTAAAATTAAATAAAATGCGTCTGTTTTATGTGCCCAATTAAGCATTTTAAATAAACTTCTTTGATAATCCTTTTTTTTTGAGAATTCCTCAAATAAAATATAACCCAATGAATATGAATAATAAAGGCTTGGATAAGTGGACAAATGGAGCATACAACAATAATAATGATTGGGAGTTAATAATTTTTCAGTATCATATTCTCCAAACACTTCTTCAAATGCTTTCGTATTAATTTCATTGGTTTTTCGAATGATTTCATCATGGGATTTAGTTAAAAAGCTTTTTTCATTGTGAAATCGCAAATCTATTAATGCGAAGTAAATTTGCTCGAGTTTTTCAATAGAGGACTTTATAAAATCTTCACTTACATAATGATTTTTCTGTTTAAAATATTGAATAAAGATGTTTTCGAATAAAATCGCCATGACTTCAGCATAATCCAAGCGAGTGTTATTGCTGATATATTGGAAATCATGATATGAAAGGATATTATGCAAAGCATGGGTCATTTCATGAACAATGTTGCGGATTTGAGAGGAATTCAGTGACATTTCAATGTTCTTATTTTTGAAAAAGTCGAACATCAAATACATTTTTGGCTTTGTTTTAATATTTTCTAGGGGATTTATCATCGAATTGGCTTGGGCTATCATAGTTTGAGTCACATCTAGCCGTGATAAAATCAAGATTATTGTTCCACAAGAAATTCCAGTTTCTTTGTTATGAACATTGAAATGGATTGTTTGGATTTGAGGGACATTCTCTAGATGAGAAAAACTCCATTCTAACCTAATAAAGGCGTAGCTCTCGAAAAAGCAGCAAATAAAATCAATTGTTTTCGTTAAATCATGTTTTTCTTGATTGGAACTTTTCTTTATCAAAAGTTCAAATAATTTAATAATATTGATTTTATTTTGGGTTGTCTTCTCAAGGTAATCATTCAAATTTTTCCGAAGTAAGATGGATTCTCTAGATAAAAGCTCTAGTAAAGTGTCAATATTGAAGAATTTTCCTAATATCGAATTCATTCTTAAAGAAAATCCTGCAAAACTCTCAGAAGGGCTAATCATTTGACTATAAAGACACCGTGTCTTCAATAAATCCGCTATAACATCTTTGTTATTAATATTGGAGTTGAAATATTTCTGAAAAAGCTGAATTTTTAACCTTGGATCATCGGTTTCCTGAATAAAGCTTAATATAATCTTCGAATTGCATTCTATTTCTAAACACCCATTGAGTTTTCGTTTTATTTGAACATTTTTGTCTTTGAAAAAATTAACGCAATCAGAAGGAAACTCGATTTTTTCCTTATTTTGATAAATGTTGTTTTCAAACCTTTCCTTTAAAAGCTCTTCTTTTTGAAGAACTTGACTTATCGAGTTTTTTTCTCTTTTTTTGTTCAAAATTCCATATTTATCTTCGTAATCATTAATCATGTTATTAAGGATCTGATGTTCTTCAGTATTGAGAAATTGGCTTGTTTCATGATATTTCATTGATAACAGTGTATTATATATGACTTCATCGCAATTGAGCTTATTCATATATTCATTAATTAAAATTGAAACATTATCTAATTCTTTAGAGAAATCGGTTTTTTGTATATGATTGTTTCTTAAAACAACGTTAAAGATCGAACAGTTGTCAGAGAGAAAGCATAATTTCCTTGAAATCTCATCAAGAAGCCGCAATTTTAAAGAGAAATTACCAAGCAAATGCTTAAAATAAGAGAGATTATTGGAACAAGAGTTCAAATAAAAACCACTCAGATATTTTATATAATTTGAATTGAGCATAGAACTAAAATTTACAAGAGAAAAAAAAGCGAATAAAACAAATAAATCAGAAAATTTTTTATTTAATTATATGAACTCACAAAAATATGAAACCAACCTTTTAGAATGGAAAAAAAAAACAAATAACAACTTCAAATTCATCTAAAGAAAGTTATTTCTAAAATTAACAGAAAAATTCTTCCTTCAAATGCGATGGTGTAACTACTGTTTCAGTCTCACTCGATCCCATCAGTTTTAAGTAAGAACTATTTTTTTCCTGCTTAATTAGACTACATTGTTTCACCATCACATTGCCTGTCCATGGCTCAAAATATTGCTTCATCAGGTTCTCCCATGTTTCCAAGTTCTTATAAACGAAATTTTTGCATAATGTAGTCTCTTTCTCTTTTTTCTCAATGATGATTTTATTTTCGGTCTTCTTCTCAAGTGTCTCATATAATCTTTTAATTTCATCACTTTGATATTCCTTGGGGAATGACAATATCACAATCTTTTCATCTCCTAAGAGGAAGCACTGACAGATCCCATAGACCATCTTTATACCAAGAACACTGTTCAGGTACAATTTGACTGGCTGTTCCTCTCCACCGAAACATGCCTTGAGATGATTCTTCATGTAATTGAAATAATCTCTAGTTGGGACTACAAACAGGCTCCCTTCAAACATCTTGATGTCATCTTGGAAGGAAATTTCTTTGAGTAGTTTGTTAACACCGATTTTCGTACGAACCGCTTCCCCTAATCTATAATGATAAAAAATCATGGGATCGTTCTCATGTTTCTTGATGAATAGGTTAAATTGCAATTGAGAGTTTTTAAGGATAACTTGGTCTGGATTCTCTCTCTTAGCATATGGAACTCCAGTGAAGAATTCGATATATTTTTCAATCGCTATGGCTAATTCATAACTCGCTGCGTTGCCCATGCTTTTCAAACGGTCTGTTAATAACCCAACATGAGAGAACTCGCCACTGTCTTCATAAGAACAAAGCAAGAAGTTAGGACTAACTTTTATATCCTTGATAGATTTGAAAGAATTCCACAAGGAAGAAAGGCCTATAATCTCATCAGTATCATTTGGAATTCGATCTAGGAAAACTATATCACCGATCACACGATGGAATTGGATTGGATTAAAATATTTTAATAAGAGGAGAGGATTGGATTGATCAACAGACTGAACGGAAAGATCAGAAAGTGGTTTATTGGACTTGGGATGATGTTTGGTTTGTTTGTGGATTTTGGGCTTTTGGAGATGGGATTTAATGAAATTTAACTTGAATTTGGTTTTTTTTTCCATGCTTATTTTAGGAGTTTGATTTTATATATGTTAAGATTAAATGAAATGAAATTTATATCATCGTTGCAAGGTCTAATTAATTAATTTTTTTGTTCTTTTATGGGAATTAAAACAATGTTTTATGAAAAATTAGCATATTTTGCACATTTCTCATACGTGCATATTTATTTTTATCACATCTTATTTTTAAAAAATATAATGTGAAAAAATTATTCTTGACCTGTTTCAAACTTTTGAACATCCTGATCAAAGAAATTATTTTTATGATTCGACAGAATCTTCACCGCAGTATTATTTCTCATAATAACGTCCTTCTTCTTGCAAAGGATCACTTTTCCATTTCTCATGCTTTCCACCTTTAATTTCTTATCTTGGCTCTCAGAATTCTCCTCTTTCATAGCTTTCTCATAAATCCTTTGATAAGCTTCTTTCGGAGAATCCTTATAATATTTGGAGAGATTTGACATGAATTTTATCCTACTAGAGTCCTTAGTGACAGAATTCTTCAAAGATTGTATATCATTTGAACTTTCTATTTTTTCATTCGCAGAATTTTTGACATAAAATTTGGAAGTGCCTTCTCTTTTCGGTGAAAAAATGGAAATTTCACCTTTCAAAGGTACGTTTTTCAATGAATTTCCATCTGAAAAACTACAAAATTTAAAATTATTGGCGGAATTTATGTTTTCTTTCATTTGTTTATCTGTTTTCAGCATATTCATTTCTGAAAAAGCTGATTTAGGTGTTTGTTGTGAGCTTTTAGAATAATCGAACTCAATAGACGGTCTCTTTTCCTTTTTGTGTGGAGTGAACAGTCTTTCAATATTAATGGAATGGGACATTTGATCCCTTTGGGGATTTTGTATTGAAATTTTATGTTTCGAAGAAGGGCTTTTGCTGGAAAGCGGAATTGGAGGGAGTTTCATGCTTTCAAGATTTTCTTTGAGATCATCATAAACGGTCTTTTTCTCAGGAATTGCGCTTAATAATTCATTATTAATGCTTTTTGTGTGATTTTGGGTTGTATCCACTCTATTTTGCGTTTTCTATTTTTTTTTTAATTTATATTATTTTGAAAATCAAAAATTTTAAAACATCACTTTTAAATTTATTTTTGGTAAATTCAGCTTTCTGGCGAAAATTTCTTCTTTTGTGAGGAGAAGGGGACAAAATTTGTTAAATTTTGATTCTGAGGCACTGCGTTTGTCTTTAGTAAGCTCCAGAATTGATCTTTTGTTTGAACTTTCGAAAATCGGACCCACTGTTTCTTTATCATTATATTTTTGTAGGTTCAACAAAGCGAAGCTTTTGAGTGCCAAAAGGTTTTCACCTTCTGATAAATTGGTTGAAAAATTCACTGACGTGATATTTTTTGATTTGTTGGATTTCCTGCCGAAAACAACTCCCATAATTAATATCTAAATAAGCTTATAAATTATTATAATTGCATTAATCCATCAAGATTTAATTATTAGCAACTTTTTATGAAATCTTTTTTATTCAGAAATTAATTTAGTGTTTTTCGAAGAATTTGTTTTATAAAACAAGGTAATGTAAAAAACAAATGGGACTACACTTCCGCTTAAAATCCATAATCCATAATTGCCCAAAACTATCATTTTAATCATAGAAATCAATAATTTTACATAAATTAACCTGGCAAAGTCGATATGAAACCCAAAGGCAAACCTACTAAATTGTTTAGAAAATAGAAACCATTCACTGAGAGAGATTCTTGAATAGGGGCTCCTATTTCTTCCAATGCCTCACATTCAAAAGGCGCTAGACCAAATGCTCCTATCCCGAGAAAAACTATGCTCACGATTAGGAAATTGATATCGACTCCACACATCACAAAAATGGAAAGAGATATAAATGCAAGAGTCGAGATTATGTAGAGGATTTTGATGATGATATCGAAGTATTTCTTTGGGTTGGAGGAAAAACGCAGGAAAATCGTGGCGATCAAACTACTGAAAAAGCCAGAAATCACCAAAATTATACAGATTATGCCCACCATTTTCTGCTTCAATGTTAATTTTAATCTAAAGAAAGGTTTACAGAAGAAATTCCATTGCTTTGAAGGAAAATATCTATAATTGCGAGTAAATTCCAACAATTAGTGTTACAGGTTGCAAAGGCTAAATTTGCTAGGATATACTTTGTATTTCTCAAAAGAATATTCAATGATTTCCAAAAACCATGTTGAGTTTTTGTCTGAAAAAAATTATTTTAAATTTGTATAAATTAGAAAAATTCTTTTACTTCGCATTTTTTTTCAGGCGTTTGGTTCGGTTTTTTCCATAACATGGAAAAACTCAACAAAAAAGGAAAAGATAGGATAATGGCTGATAAAAAAAGCAAACTTTCAATATTGTCCTAAATTTCATGATTCAATTACAAAAATTATGTATAAACTGGATTCTCGTCAACATATTGAGAAGAAAACAAGTAGCCAAAGCCGCTGCCCAAGACACTTGAATAAGAACCCATTGTGATTGCTATGAATCTTTCTTTTTCAGGAAACCATCGATTAGCAATAGCTATTTTTTACTAAATAGTTATCTAAATACATACAATTCTTACTATTTGGAGCTGCCAAAATCAAAGATGTTGAAACCGAAATCAAACATTGGCCAAACAACGCCAAGGCATACGTCCTGAATGCTATATATCTGATCCATGAACCCAAACACATCACGAAACTTCCTAGAATCACTGAAAGAAACAATGATTTTCCCATGAGATGAGAACACTAAAGATAATTTATTAAGAAAACCTTAGGAACAAAATACTGGGAAAGAAACCACCACGTAAATTATATTAAATTGCCAAATAAACCATAAAATTTGGGTTTCAGATGCATTGTAATATGTTTGCGCTTCTTCTATTATTGTGCAAAATATGACCCAGGTGGCTCCGTTCACAAAGGTGAGGAAGCAAAAGCTCGCTAAAATAATCCAACGCAGAAAAGGGTAGTCGTTTTCTGCCAAAGAATTGTCGGAAATCTTATTATTTGAGTGAACAATTTGAAGATCGAACTCTGTTCGGGTGGTATCTTGGATTAATGATTCATCCTTTTGCAGCAAGACTTCCTTTTTATAACTGATTTCAGAATCTGAAAATTTTCTAGAAGTCATGATGGGTTTGGATTTTTCAAATTTTAATTAAATTCTGTCTTTATAATCAACAAATTTACAAATTTAATAGTAGACAACATTTTTAATTTTAGTTTTTAAAAATTCATTTTTTAGAATTTTCATCATAAAATTTATTTAATTCAAAGTAATA
>Ga0302186_10001448_pt1 | contig 19664 bp, 12 predicted proteins | sample II_Bog_E1_2_FD_198782 | JGI IMG/M metagenome (GOLD analysis project Ga0302186, IMG submission 198782) | Peat permafrost microbial communities from Stordalen Mire near Abisko, Sweden - II_Bog_E1_1 | ecosystem: Environmental > Terrestrial > Soil > Wetlands > Peat | place: Sweden: Abisko...
GTTATTTATGGATAAATTTTTCAACAGAATAAATGATTTTAATAAAGCGTCCGTAGTGATGATTACTTATTTGCCAATTGAAAATGTGGCGAAATTTGCTGTAAAATATAAGACCGGTCGTTATAAAAATATCACTGTCGGAACAGAAGGATCATCTTTCTTTGTAAAGGATTATTACAAGATAATGGATATGCCTTTTGCCGCTTTATATGATAAAAACGGGAATATACAAATCTCCTATCAAAAGAATATTCCTTTAAATGAATTGTCAAGCAAACTATTGAAACTTAAATAGAACATTTTCGCCAAATAAAACAAAGGATTTAATCAAAAGAAAGCATTTATACAGGAATCAGATATACTTCCATATCGAATATTATTGCCAAAAAATTACAGCCCGAATACTAGTAAATGAGGTATCTGATTATTCACCATGTTATAATTTGCTATAATTTTTGTACAAAAATAGTTTATGCATCTTCTTCCAATACTAAATTGAGCCTCATATTGGATATTATAAGGCATGAGACTATAGTTCACAGCAACCAAATGGCATTTACAATAATGCTTTAAATTTTCCATCAAACACTATAAGATTTGATGGAAATTTCATCGTTTACAGATAAATATTATTTTAAGGGATATGATCAAATACCTTATATTTGTTTATATTATTATGTGATATTTACTCTATGCAAAACAGCAACTTAATACATTTTAATAATATAAACTAATTTCGGGCATATACTTAAAAAGCAAGAAATCATTGTAAGGCTCTCAAAAACAGAGCATGGATTCAAATCGATGGAAATTTAAGCAAAAAAGCTTTTTGACTCAAACCCGATAAAGGAAAGCATGAAAACAGCAGTTGAATTATTAAACGACGAACGTTATAAAATACTGAGTGTCTGAGTTTTTTTATTGGGTTATCTCTCATCAATTGAGATTACCTCATTACAGATATTTCAAAGAAATACAATGAACTCATTAAAAATGGATTGGCAAACTGGATTTAGTAATAAACGATTCTTTTTACTTATATATTAGTAGTAAAAGCAAAATAACAAAAATTATCAACCTTATGTATTCTTATTTAGGTGATAAGAAATCCTGTTTAAATTGAAATGTAATTCAATTGTGATGCTTTTTTATTATGAAATAAAATGACCGGTTTCTATTTGTGTTTTATAATAAACATGTATATTTGCAACATAAATGTTATAATATAAACATTTCATAAGAATAAAGAACGTAGTTAATATAAACCGGGATTTTGTCTTATTTGTTTTGAATTAACAATTTTAAGTAATAATAATTAATTATACTATTAACAAATCACAGCCATGAAATTAAATATTAGTATTATCTTTTTTTGTTTACTTACTATCCATGCTTTTGGACAAATAAAATTTGAAAAGGGGTATATTATTGATAATAATAACCTGAAAGTGGAATGTTTAATTAAAAATTCCGACTGGAAAAATAATCCGAAAGAATTTGACTATAAGCTAAGTGAGACAGACAGTCCTAAAAAAGGGAACTTAACTACCATAAAAGAATTTAGTGTTCCGGGTGTTATGAAATTTATCAGAGTAGATACAAAAATTGACCGTTCCCCAATGGATGAATCTGTTTTATCAGATTCAATAAATCCAGACTGGTCCAGCGAACGGTTGTTTTTAAAAGTACTGGTTGAAGGTAAAGCGTCCCTGTATTTCTATCAGGAAGACTTATTCTGGCGTTTTTTTTATACTGTTGACAATTCTCCCATTCGACAATTAATTTTTAAGGAGTATATGACTAATGATAGTGAACATCACTATAAATCGAACTTGAAATTTCAACAACAAATTTGGAATGATGTAAAATGTACAAATACAACGATGCAAACAGTTGAGAGTTTAAATTACAAACGGATTGAACTTGAAAAATACTTCAAAAAATACAATGATTGTGAGGGTATTGCATATGTTGAATACAATAATAATAATGGAAGGCACAATTTTAATCTTAAAATTACGCCCGGAATAAATTATTCATCATTATCCGTAACTAATGATTTAGATTTAACTCATGCAGCATTTAATAGTAAACTTTCATACCGGATTGGATTGGAAGCTGAATATATTCTACCTTTTAACCGGAACAGCTGGGGAATAACCTTTGAACCGAACTTTCAAAATTTCAAACAACAATATAATAGTCCTTTTAATAACAGCGTTGAATTGAATACCCTTGAAATACCTTTAGGTCTCAGACGATATTTCTTTATAAACGATAAATTCAAGTTGTTTCTGGATGCACAAGGTATAATTGAACTGAATCTCAACTCGAATTTTAATATTCAAAGTTCAAGTTATTCAACAACCTATCAATTTGACAAGTTTGACACCGGTATATCGTTTGGGGGTGGATTGGAATATTCCGGAATAAGTGCAGAAATAAGATATTATACCACAACTTCTGTTACAGGCGATTATATTAACTGGTACTCAGAGTATCGAAGAATATCTTTTATAATCGGATATAATTTATTGAATGAAACAAAAAAGAAACATAAGTAATTAATATTCAGTTGTATTTGGTGATTTTTTTCAGACTACAACTAACAAAATACTCATTAAATAAATCACAATAAAAAAATAAAGGGGTATCCGATTATTACCCGTGCTCTAATTTGCAATATGTTTTTATACAAATATAGGTTATGATTCTTCTTTCAAGATTAAATTGAGCCACATATCGGATATTAAAATCCATGAGATTATAGCTTACAGTAACCAAATGGCATTTACAATAATGCACTGTTTTAAATATTTCTTCAAACACAATAAGATTTGATGGAAATTTCATCACTTACAGATGAATATTATTTTACAGAGATGATCAGATACCCCATATACTACTAATCCATTAGATTTTTTTACCTGAAATGGGAGAAAGTAGGAGAGATAACGAAAAACAAATGATTTTTGGAACTAAGTTATTTTTGAATGATTCTATCAGGGAAAAATATCCGGCAGTTATTGTTTTCCCACAATGTCCTGAGAAGTATTTTTGGGGTAATACAGTGGTGAAAATAGTGGATACTAAGTTAGTCCTTAATTTCCCTGAAACCAGTTTATTTAATGTTTCTCAAAAACTTCTAAAGGGCTTAATTACTCACCTAAAAAAGCTTACTCTTTGGATGAAAAGCGTTTTTTATGTTGGTGGCTTGTCAATGGGTGGATTGGGAACTTATGAAATTGTGAATCAAAATCCTGAAATGTTTGCCGCAGCATTTCCAATTCGTGGAGCAGCAAATCTAATTATTGCTAATAGGATTAGAAAACCCAGCTGGTGGATATTTCATGCTGAAATTGACGATGTAGTTCCTGTTGAGCATTCAAAACAAATGTATGCAGCATTAATGGCTGTAAATGCAGAAGTGAAACTAACATTATATCCTAATGTGAAATAGAACAGTTGGGAAAATGTATTCAGAGAACCAGGCTTGCTTCCATGGTTGTTTTCAAAGAGTCGTCAAATTATATTGATTGCAACCCCATTTATTTTGTAATTTATTAGCAATAACGTGCAGTTATGTCAAAAACTATTTTTGCATTGTTGATATTCTCTACCCTTTTTGGCTGTAAACCCGCTGAATATCTGAAATTCGACAACAATCCTCCGGGTTTACAACCAAAGATATTGCTGCAAATCTAATTTCAAAAAACAACGAGTATGTAGGGTATTGTGCGTTTAGTCCTGATGGCTCTGAATTGTATTAGACTATAACAAATTCAGGGTGGACAAAGAGTAAAATTATAGGATTTCGAGCTGTAATCCGGTTAAAAAGGACACCTTGTATTTAAAAGACAGGTTGTACGAAGGTGAACCGTTTGTTACAAAAGATGGCAAAAGCCTGTATTTTACAGTAATATTGCCACCGCCATCAGGCAAAATCTGGCAATCGGACATATACAGAGTCAACCGAACCGCAAATGGCTGGAGTGTGGCTGAGAAGTTAGATTCTGCCATTAATAGTTTTGCCAGCGAATGGCACATTTCATTTACTACTAACAATATTGCATATTTTACTTCCGAACGTGAAAACGGAACAAGTGCTTTACATGGCGACATATTCAGGGCTGAACTAAAGGATAATAAGTTTATAAATGTAACAAAACTTCCTGCACCAGTTAACACAGATTATAATAATAGTGATCCATTGATTGCTCCCGACGAAAGCTATTTAATTTTCCATTCTAATCGCCCTGGTGGTTTTGGCGAACATGATCTTTATATTTCATTTAACGATAAAGAACATTGGACTGATCCGGTTAACATGGGTATAGGCATTAATACCGATGGTTGGGAAATGGCTCCTTCGCTTACTCCCGATGGAAAGTACCTGCTTTATACATGGCGAAAGAGTATCCTGACTAATGAACCTTCACGTATTTATTGGGTAAGTACAAAGATTCTGGAAAAATACAGACATATTAAAAAATAACCGTAACTCTATTCATCCACATGAAGACTATTAAAATGTTGTTAATTACAGGCCTTACTTTCTTGTTTTATTTATCAGGAATAGCACAAAATAAATACGATGAACCTTACCGCCCACAATTCCATTTCAGCCCGGAGAAAGGGTGGATTGGCGATCCAAGCGGGTTGATTTATTACAGGGGAAACTACCAGATGTTTTGGTGGGGTAAAGTAACATCCACCGATTTAGTTTATTACCGGCAGGAATCTCCGAAAGTGATGAACGGCGACGATGGAACAATATCCTATTTTACAGGTTCGGTGGCGGTTGATAAAAACAACACAGCCGGTTTTGGGGAAAATGAGTTGATCGCCGCATACACTGTTTTCAACAAAGCCACTAAAAGCCAGGCACAGGGTATTTCTTACAGTAATGATGGGCTGGTTTTCAATTACTACAAAGGCAATCCGGTGTTGGATATTGGCAGCACGGAGTTTCGTGACCCGACAGTTTTTTGGAATATGTCCACTTCCAAATGGATCATGGTCGTTGCAAAAGCACTTGAGAAGAAAATAAAATTCTATTCATCACCTGATTTAAAAAAATGGACATGGATGAGTGATTTTGGCCCTGGCGAAGCAACTGAAAAAGCGTGGGAATGTCCTGACTTAATTCAACTTCCTGTTGATGGAAATTCAAATAACAGGAAATGGGTGTTGATTGTTTCATTCGATTGGGCTCACGAACAGTATTTTATCGGTAATTTTGATGGAACTTCCTTTAAAAAAGATCAACATCAACCTGATACCCCTTTGTACGTTGACCGGGGATTGGATTTTTATGCTTCGCGCACTTTCAGGGATTATGATCATGTGTTGAAATCAACTACTTCGATTGGCTGGATTGCCACCTGGGATTATGCACAACTTGTTCCTTCTGCCTGGGGTAAAGGGTTTTGGTCAATTCCCCGTGATCTTGAATTAAAAACGTTCCCCGAAGGAATAAGGCTGATTCAAAAGCCAATCGAAAATCTGAAAGTGCTCCGTACTTCACCTGTTTCGTATACTTCAAAACTGCCAAAAGGGACTTCAAAACTGTCTAAGTTTGCACCACAGGAAAATATATATGAAATTGATGCAACTTTCTCAACCAAAACTACAAACGTTTTTGGTTTTAATCTTTGTGTCGGGGATGGCCGTAAAGTATCATTCAGTTATGACACTCAATCTGAAACCCTCATTATTGATCGGACTAACTGTCCGAATGTCCCGATCGATAAATTCTCAAGAACAACTTCTGCAAAAGTGATCCCGGTTAATAAAGAAATACGCATGCACTTTTATGTCGATAAATCGAGTATCGAGCTATTCACCAATGAAGGAAAAGATGTTTTCACATTGCTTACATATCCCGCAGAAAATCAGGTTGGGATTGAGACTTTTGCTGAAAAGGATGGTACAAAAATGACTCTTAATGCATGGAAATTAAATACAATCTGGAAACAGAAACGGAATTAATTGAAACAGAATAACAGAACTCAATTTAAAAGTCGAAAAAAAGGTTCATTGTAACAAATATACATCATAATGAATCAAATTTTACAGTAGAATTTATTTATTGAAATTATTTTTGCAGCATAAATAGTTAACCCCAATAATTAGAATCAATGAAAAAAACAATCCCTTCAATTTTACTTGCACTGTTGCTTATAAGCATAAGTTGCAACTCACAGAAAAAATCGACCGGAGATAATTTAACTGTCGATTACCAGATACAATCTTCATACATATTGATACCTGTTGAAGAAAAAGCACCTGAAGTGAAAATACAGGTAGAAACTCCGGATCAAAGTGAGATCCCGTCATTTGATGTCCATTTAGCCGTGAATCACATTGATTACTGGGTGCCGCTTGATGTAAAAAAATGGATAGGCCGGAAACTGACCCTATCGTTTGCAGGCTTGAAGGAAACTGTTTTAGGAATTAATAAAATAAAACAATCCGATCGGCTAGTTTACGATTATAATGAAACCTACCGTCCACAGTTTCATTTCAGTCCTGAACACGGGTGGATGAACGATCCCAATGGAATGGTTTACCTGGATGGCGAATATCACCTCTTTTACCAGTACAACCCTTATGGCTCCATGTGGGGAAATATGAACTGGGGACATGCCGTCAGTACCGATATGGTTTCATGGACGTATTTGCCCATAGCCATAGCCCCGGATAGTTTAGGAACAATCTTCTCGGGAAGTGCGGTTGTTGATAAAAATAATACTGCGGGTTTTGGTAAAAATGCCATTGTTGCCATCTTTACCAGCAATGGGAAAACACAGCGGCAGTCAATAGCCTACAGCACCGATAAAGGTCGCACGTTTACTAAATACCCGGGCAATCCTGTTTTACCAAATCCCGGAATCTCAGATTTCCGTGACCCTAAAGTGTCGTGGAATGAAGTTTCAAAACAATGGGTGATGACACTGGCTACCAAACAAACTGTCTCCTTTTTCGGTTCTCACAATCTGAAAAAATGGACTAAATTAAGCGAATTCGGAAATGGAATCGGAGCACATACCGGTGTATGGGAATGTCCTGATTTATTTCCATTGACTTATCAGGGAACTACAAAATGGGTGTTGACGGTCAGTATCAATCCCGGTGGACCGAATGGCGGTTCGGCAACTCAATATTTTATCGGATCTTTCGACGGAATAATCTTTAAAGCGGATGCTCTTCCTTATCCCCTTTGGATCGATTATGGACGTGATAATTATGCCGGTGTTACCTGGAGTAATATCCCGAAACAGGATGGCCGTCGATTGTTTCTGGGCTGGATGAGCAACTGGGATTATGGTACTTCTGTCCCAACAATCAATTTCCGCAGTGCGAATACAGTACCCCGTGAATTAACATTGAAATCGAATGGCGAACATTTAATACTGAATAGTTTCCCGGTAAAAGAAATAAATTCATTGAGGAGTATCACAAGGAAAATTCCGGATATGGTAGTTGATAAAGAATCGTCAATTGCTGAAATCCTGCCAAAGAACAAAGGAACGTATGAAATTGAGATGACTTTAAAACCTGAGAATTCAACAAGTTTTGGTTTTGAACTAAAAAATTCGAAAAATGAAGAATTAAAATTCACGTTCGATTTAAAGACTAAAAAGCTGACTATTGACAGGGACAAAAGTGGAAAGATAGACTTTAAGAGCAATTTCAAAGATGGCACAAGTGCACCTCTCGTTGTAAAAGAGAGTTATAACGTTCGTCTGTTGATTGATAAAGCTTCTGCCGAGATTTTTATCAACAATGGGGAAATTGCCATGACTTCGCTGTTTTTTCCGAATGAAATAATGAATACGTTGAATTTCTTTGCAACAGAAGGAAAACTGAAAGCTGAAAATATCACAATCTATAATATTAAATAAATCAATACTATGTCAAATAACAAGTATTTATATTGGACAACCTTTGTGGCTATTAACGGAGGATTACTTTTTGGCCTGAATATGGCAGGGATCTCAGGCGCAGTTGATATGATTAAGGGTCAATTTTCGCTGACCGACAGCGGACTGGGAACTGTTGCGGCACTTTTGACTATCGGATGCCTGGTTGGAGCCCTGTTTACAGGAAATTTTACGGAAAAATACGGACGCAAAAAAGTCATGATCGTTACGGCAGTTCTGTATATACTCTCAGCTCTGGGTTGCGCACTGGCTGAATCATCAACCATTTTGATTGTTTTCCGGTTATTATCAGGTCTGGCAGTTGGCGCAACTTCTGTAGTTGCTCCTATGTATATTTCGGAAATTTCACCTGCCAGAAGCAGGGGACGATTGGTGTCTTTTAACCAGTTTGCCATTACCATCGGTATCGTACTGGCTTATATTTTTGATTATTTGCTAATTGGGTTGGGTGAAAACAGCTGGCGTTATATGCTTGCTGTTCCCGGAATCTTTGGGGTTATATTTCTTATATTTTTAATTACAAAATTCCCTGAGAGCCCACGCTGGCTTTTGGCTCACGGACAGAAAGAGGAAGCAATTAAAGTATTGACCAATATAGGTGGTGAAATTCTGATGAAAGAAGAGCTTCCGGAAATGGAAAAAATGTTTCTGATTGAGAAAACCAAAGATAAAGTCACTTTTGGAGAATTATTTAAAGGGAAAACAGGTAAACTTGTATTAATAGGAACAATTATAGCCGCTTTACAACAGATTACTGGAATCAATGCGGTGATCATGTTTGCTCCTGATATATTTCAGGCTGCGGGTTCAGCTAAAGGTGACTCCATGATGCAGGCAATGATTGTGGGGATGGTGAACTTTTTAATGACAATAGTCGCTTTGTGGCTTGTGGATAAAAAGGGTCGGAAAACATTGCTTTTGTGGGGTGCCGTGGGTATGATTATTTCATTGGCCTATCTGAGCTATGAATTTGCAAAACCTGTTCAAAACGGGGTTGGCGTCATGGTGGCTTTATTGGTTTATATTTCTTTCTTTGCTGCTTCATTTGCACCGGTAATGTGGGTTATTATTTCAGAGATTTATCCAAACCGCATAAAAGGTGTTGCCATGTCATTTTCAACAGCTGTCAGTTGGTTGTGTACGTTCCTGACTGTTTATTTTGCACCTGTTATTCACGGGGCGTTGGGACTGCAGTACCTGTTTGGAATTTTCGGAGTATTCAGTATCATAGCCTTTGTCTTTGTAAAAATCTGGATTCCTGAAACAAAAGGAAAATCATTGGAACAGATTGAAAAAGAACTGGGAGTTATTTAGGAATGAGGAATGAGGAATGAGGAAAGAGAGAAGAAGGAGTCGGTAGTTGGTAGTCGGTAGTTGGTAGTCGGTAGTTGGTAGTTGGTAGTCGGTAGTTGGTAGTCGGTAGTTGGTAGTCGGTAGTTGGTAGTTGGTAGTCGGTAGTCGGAGTAAGAGTAAGGAGTAAGAGGTAAGGAGTAAGAGGCAAGAGGTAGTCTCGTGTAGTGAAGCCCTCACTGGTCGTTGCGATGCTATTGATTATTAATATAAATCAACATTAACTGAAAACTTAGTGAGGGTTTCACTTGGTGAGGATCGATGAATTGGTTGATTGGTTAATTGGTTGATTGGTTGATTAGTTGATTGGTTGATTGGTTAATTGGTTGATTAGTTGATTGGTTAATTGGTTGATTGGTTAATTGGTTGATTGGTTGATTAGTTGATTGGTAGATTCAATGTGAGAATAATCGGTTACATATCAATTGTAAATAAATAGTTGAAGGATATTTTATCAAATATATCCTGATTTATAAATTGTGGATTTCTGTAAATTGTAAATGATTAATTTGTAAATTATTTAAGCGTTCCGCACCGGAGACTTTCTATCAAATAGGATTAAATTGCGGGGATGTAAAGAGTGACCCTGAATAATCGGGTTGCTCAAAATACGGGAAATTTAGATTTTTGGAGTAGATTTTTTATAAGGTTGGAGTCTTACTCCAAATTGAACGTAAGGTCCCGGTGCGGTTTGTTTTTATAGTTTATAGTTTATAGTTTATAGTTTATAGTTTATAGTTTATAGTTTATAGTCCGGGATATTCAGGTTACAGGGATGGAATACTGAAAGATTAAAACCCCTTTGATTGTTGATAAAAATCTTCTTCCAATAGAATATCATCATTCTATCTATAGGTTGAGGGAAAGGGTAATCATTTTAGAAGAAATCAAATAAATCAATCTTTTTGAAGAATGAAGAGATTTTATTTAATTCAATATAATTAGATTAAGAATAATTCTGTTTACATTTTACATTTAAATTATTCTTTTGTATCTTCGTAGAATTATAGTAGTTAATCATTGAAAATAGTTACTTATGGAAAACATAATAGTTGGAATTGGAGAGATATTATGGGATGTATTCCCTGCCGGAAAAGTACTGGGTGGTGCACCGGCTAATTTTGCGTATCATGTATCGCAGTTTGGTTTTGATGGAGTAGCATTAAGTGCTATTGGAAATGATGCCCTTGGAAATGAGATCATAGAAAACCTGAGCAAAAAGGATCTGAATTATATTATTGAGAAAACACCGTTTGCAACCGGAACCGTTCAGGTGACAGTTGATAGTAAAGGTATTCCACAATATGAAATCTGTGAAAATGTAGCCTGGGATAATATCCCGTTTACACCAGAAATGGAGGAGCTTGCACGAAAGACACAAACTGTGTGTTTTGGATCATTGGCACAAAGGAACAGTGTTTCGCGTGCTACGATTAACAGGTTTCTGGATTGCCTGCCGGAAACTGCCCTTAAAATATTTGATATTAACCTCCGCCAGCATTTTTATACCCTGGAACTGATTGAACAATCACTCCAACGTTGTAATATACTGAAGATTAATGATGACGAAGTGCTTATTGTTGGAAAACTTTTCGGTTGGGAATCTAAAAGTGAGTTGGAAATATGCAATCAACTGCTTCATAGTTGTGATCTTGAAATTGTTGTCCTGACAAAAGGAACACTGGGAAGTTATGTGGTGACAAAAAATGAAACTTCTTTCAAGCCGACACCAGTTGTCGAAGTTGCCGATACAGTGGGTGCAGGTGATTCGTTTACTGCCGCATTTGTTGCAGCGTTACTTCATAGTCAGAGTATTTCGGATGCGCATCAATTAGCAGTGGATGTATCCGCTTACGTGTGTACTCAACATGGTGCTATGCCAGTATTGCCCGACACCCTTATTTCAAGGATGAAAAAAACAGTTTAGTACGCTCAAACTAAGAATAACCGGTCGGATTTGTCAGTTCGACCGGTTTGTTGTTGAATGGAGATGTTAAACCGGAAGGATAAAGATTTAACTGAGAAAAAAACATTACTTTTGAAACTGATATGAATGCTGACCTTTCATTCAAATCTACTGCTAAAATGAAACGAATCCTTACAATCTTTCTACCTGCAATACTTCTTGTATTTTCATCCTGCTCAAATGATAAAGCAAACCGGATAAAAGTCATTGGAGTTTCACAATGCAGTGATGACGCCTGGCGCAGGTCTATGAACAGTGAAATGAAAAGGGAAGCATCCTTTAACCCCGGCATTGAAATCAGAATTCAAACGGCTCATGACAGTAATCAAAAGCAAATCCGCGATATTGAAAACTTTATTGCCGACAAAGTTGATTTGATTATTGTTTCCCCCAATGAAGCCATTCCTCTGACTCCTGTTATTGAGAAAGCCATGCTCGAAGGTATTCCTGTTGTATTAGTCGACCGGAAAATCAGTTCGGGGAAATATACAGCCTTTGTCGGAGCCGATAATTTACAGATTGGCAAAGAAGTAGGTGTTTATGCTGCCAATTTGTTGAATGGGAAAGGAAATGTTGCTGAAATCAGAGGCCTGAATGGTTCAACTCCGGCTTTTGAACGGCACAGTGGATTTATGAGTGTGATTGATAAGTATCCTGGCATTCATGTTGTCTTTCAAAGTGATGGAGGCTGGTTGCGAAAACAGGCAAAAGAAAAGATGACGCAGGCTCTTCAAAAGAACATTCCAATTGATTTGGTTTTTGCACACAACGATGAAATGGCCACCGGTGCACATGAAGCATTTACAGCTTTCAGCGGAATAAAAAAGCCCATTCTGTTGGGAATTGATGCCCTTCCCGGTACTGAAGGCGGAATTCAAAAAGTGATTAGCGGTATTTTGGATGCAACATTTATTTATCCTACCGGTGGCGAAAAGGCCATTCAAACTGCTGTCCGTATTTTAAATAATGAACCCTTCAAAAGAGATAACATCCTTTATACGGCAGTCGTCGACAAAACAAATGCCCGCGTTATAAAACTTCAAACCGATCAGATTATAGAGCATCAAAACAGGATAGGTCAGCTAAATTCAGTGCTGGATAAAAACTTAGCCAAATACAGTACCCAGCGAATCCTGTTGCTCAGTTCGCTGTTCATCCTCTTTATAATAATTGTTTTATTGATTTTGCTTATCCGTGCATACAGCAGTAAAAACAAATCGAATATCATTCTTGAACAACAAAATGTTGCCATTAATAAACAAAAAGAAGAGTTATCTTCCCAACGTGACCAGTTAATCGTACTTTCTAAAAACCTTGAAGAAGCAACACAAGCAAAACTGGTCTTTTTTACCAATATATCACACGAATTCAGGACTCCGCTTACTCTGATATTAGGCCCTTTGGATAGTTTAACAGAAAAAGAAACCCTGAGTGATAACGGAAAACGGTTAATACAATTAATGCGTAAAAACGTCTATGTCCTGCTTAAACTCATCGACCAGATTATTGATTTCCGTAAATATGAAAACGGGAAGATGCAAATGTTTTTCACGTTAAGTGACCTGAAATATTTCTTATCTGAAATATGCAGTTCATTCATAGAGTTTAGTAAAAAGAAACATATTCATTTTACCTTAACGACAGGCGATGATGATTTTACTCTGTGGTTCGACACGGATAAAATGGAGAAAATCTGTTACAATTTACTTTCCAATGCATTTAAATTTACCCCCGAGAATGGACGTATTGACGTAAACCTTTCAAAAATTCAGAATGAGAATGAATCGTTTGCTCAACTTACCGTTTCAGATAACGGAGGTGGAATCTCCGAAAACCATATCCAGAGTATTTTTGAACGCTTCTATAAAGTCGACAGCAGAGCATCAGGGTCGGGCATTGGCCTTCATTTGACGAAAGTACTTGTTGAATTGCACAATGGAACAATCGGTCTAAAAAGCGAGGAGGGGAAAGGAAGTGTATTTACAGTGCAAATTCCATTTAAGCAAAAGGAAATCCAGGTTGTGGAACAATATCCGTTGATCAATTCATTTAAAAACAGGGAAGATGACATGCTTATTCTCGATGCCGATGAAGAAATTGACGAAAAAGTAAACCTGCAGACCGATAAACCCCTGGTGTTGATTGTTGAAGACAATGTGGATGTGCGGACGTATATTAAAAGCCTGTTAATTGATAACTTTGAAATAATTGAAGCTTCAAACGGTCAGACAGGATTCCTGAAAGCCATGAAATTTGTACCCGAACTCATCATTACGGATGTATCCATGGATATAATGGATGGCTTTGAACTCTGTAAACAGGTTAAGGAAAATCTTTCTACCAGTCACATTCCTGTTATACTGCTCACAGCTTATGCCCTTGATGAACAACGGGCAATAGGATTTGAAAGTGGTGCGGATGCTTACATTTCAAAACCATTCAATGAAAGTCTGTTAAAAATCAGGGTTCGCAAACTGATTGAAAACAGGGAGAAAGTAAAACTCTATTTCCAGAAGAATCTGACTTTTGGTGAGAGGAAAGAAAATGTGGCTGAAATAGATAAAACCTTTATCACTAAATTCAGGAAACTCATCGAAGACAAATTGATTGACAGCGATCTGAATGTAGACGAAATTGGTAAAAACATGGGTTTATCGCGTGTTCAGTTATATCGTAAGATCAAATCGCTGACTAATTATGCCCCCAATGAACTGGTACGGATCATACGGTTGAAAGCTTCCGAGCAATTATTGATTAAAACAGAAAAATCAATCTCTGAAATAGCCTATGAAACCGGCTTTTCTTCCCCTTCCTATTTCACAAAATGCTACAAGGAATACTTCACCGAAAGCCCGACTGAATTTTTAAAGAGAATTAAAAGTAGTTAATTGGTTAATTGGTTAATTGGTTAATTGGTTCCGTGTTCCGCGTTCCGCGTTTCGGGTTAATGATTCTGTCGATCCCGTAAACGGTACGTAACTACGTTACGTTGGCAAATTGGTTTTGTCGGTATGGATACGTCCTTCATTAAAGGAGAAAATGGGATTGCTTGTCGCTGTGATTTGCAATGCGGGTTTATTATAGTATAATGATTTACAATCCACAACTTACTGATATTTTAATAAATAATTGAATATTTGCAAGGTAAAAATTCTTGTAATACAGATAATTATCCGCATAGCAGTTGAAATTTGGGATGGACATATTATTTGCAGTGTTCGGGGGGACAGAGTTCCGACTCTGTCTTTCTTATGTAATAAAGACCGGAATATAGTGGCAATCGAATAGAATACATTAAATTTACCGTCTTAGCTAGTCTCTCCTTTTTGAGAGTCGGTGGGGGTTGAGGTTTCAGTTTACCACCGGAAACCAGATTATTAACCGCTATGTTGCTTCCCGATGGCTATCGGGAGGGTGGAAGTTAAAGACAGATTATTATACTTATGTAGTACCGCTGGCAGTACAGTTGGACTCAGGAAAAATCATAACTAATCCTAAATATATAGTTAATGTGGTGAATTTAAGCGGTACGTCTTATGTAGATGATGCTGAATATACTAGGAGATCCGATGGGTTAACTTATGCCAATGGAGGTAAGGTATATAACAGTGAGGGTTATACTAACGGAGATGGATTAACAGCATATTCCTATTATCGTAAAGATCATTTGGGAAATAACCGGGAAGTATGGTGCCCCAATACTACAGCACAACGTACGGAATATTATCCAAGCGGTTTGCCCTGGTCGGAAGGTCTGAACCCGAGCACACAGGAGCATAAATATAACGGCAAGGAGTTTATAGAAATGGATAGGTATGATACGTATGATTATGGGGCAAGAGGATATTATCCGGCTATGTGGAGGTTTACGAGTGTGGATCCACTGGCGGAAATGTACTATTCGATAAGCCCATATGTTTATTGTAAAAATAATCCTGTAAACTATATTGACCCTAATGGTGAATTTTCTCTTTTGGGAGCCGTATGGTTCTGGCTTTTTCATGGAGGTGGTGATATAGGGAAAGACAAGGCAACTGATGAATTTTTTGTGGGACAAAAAGTTGAATCTAAAACTGCTACTGGAATTGTAAAAAGAAATTTTGACAAAAATGGAAGAAATCATGGTGTAATACAATACGGTCAAATGAATGGAGCATCAATTAATGGTACCGCAAACCATCAAATGTTGGATTTACCAAATTCAAAATATAATGAACCTTCAATAGATATGAAAAAAGCGTCTACTGATGCAGAAGCATTTGATTTTTGGGCAAAAATACTTAAGGATTTATCGAACCAACAAGAAACTCCAACACCAAAAGATGAAATTGAAGAAGATGAAATTGATAAAGGAATTGTGACGAGTGTTAATGGAACAGATGTAGAATGGAAAAACAATTCAGGCATACATCACTTTAACGCAAAAGGAGTGAAAGTAAACGACTTAATATATAAACAGAGAGTGTTAAAAACTATCCGAAATGGGAAAGTTATGAAAAGAGATACATTATTATATGATACTTATCCAATTGGGAAATAATGAAAAAAACAATATTAATTATGGCATTAATAGGATTGTTAATGTCTTGTCAACAAAATAAGAAATCATTTTATTATGATTCAGGAGAATTAAAGTATGACCTTAATTTGACAAATAAAGAACAACAAATTTATTATTGTCATGCTTATTATAAAAATGGGAATCTAAAAGAAGAAGGGCCGACAAATAGAAAAGGTCTTCATATTAACCATTGGAAAGTGTATTATAGCGATGGTGTACTTAAATGGGAGGGAAATTTCAGTTCTGATGGTCAACTTATTATTTCAGATAATGATAAATGGCCTGATTTTGTCCATATGCCAGCACGGCTAAATATTAATGGAAATCCAAAAGGATTAAAAAAAGGACAAACATATAAGATTAGATTATTTATGAAAAGTGTTCATCCAACAATGTACATTGTTGTCGATCAAAATTTCAAAGAAATACCAACAAACTCAGTTGATAAGGATAGATATCCTTATCAAATTACTCCGAATAAAATTGGTAACTTCTATATTATGGTAGTTTTTCCAAATAAAGATGGTGCATATTTGGTTGGAAATCCTAGTATTGTCTTCAATTTAAAAGTTGTAAAATAAATAAAATAATAAAATCAAAAACCCCTCATCCAGAATATACCTTGATTAAATGAATAAAGCCTGGCACTGATTATTGGAATATGTTATCCCACCCTCTTGTACTATAATGAATTGTATTCCACAATACCTACAGACTTAGAAATGAAAATCGTATCAGTCCAATATAATATATTAAATTTGTCGTCTTAGCTACCCTCTCCTTTTGAAGAGGGGTTTGGGGTGAGGTTTCAGTTTTCAACAAGTAATCAAATCATCAATCGCTATGCAACTTCCCGATGGCTATCGGGAGGGCGGAAGTTGGGAACTGAGTATTTTACACGGGTAACTAATCTGGCAGTACCCCCCTTCTTAGTCCAGGTATAGGAGTCGAAAGCAATTTTAGTTCAAGTTTGAGCGAAGTATAACCTTTACAGGAAACCTAATAAGGTTTTATCTTCAATTGCACCCGGTTATAAACTGCACTGGTTTTGAGCACACTTGTCCCGATTTTTCTTCTGGAAGTTATGCTTCGCTCAAACTTCGCTATCCACTGAATGCAAATTTACAAACCTGGAGGAAACAGGAGAAATTTGTAAAAGGCTTTTTAATTGCAGTGTTCGGGGGGACAGAGTTCCGACTCTGTCTTTCTTATGTAATAAAGACCGGAATATAGTGGCAATCGAATAGAATACATTAAATTTGCCATCTTAGCAACCCTCTCCTTTTTAAGAGTCAGTGAGGGGTGAAGTTTCAATTTAACACCGGAAACCAGATTATTAACCGCTATGTTGCTACCCGATGGCTATCGGGAGGGCGGAAGTTAAAGACAGATTATTATACTTATGTAGTACCGCTGGCAATACCGTTGGACTCAGGAAAAGTCATAACTAATCCTAAATATATAGTTAATGTGGTGAATTTAAGCGGTACGTCTTATGTAGATGATGCTGAATATACTAGGAGATCCGATGGGTTAACTTATGCCAATGGAGGTAAGGTATATAACAGTGAGGGTTATACTAACGGAGATGGATTAACAGCATATTCCTATTATCGTAAAGATCATTTGGGAAATAACCGGGAAGTATGGTGCCCCAATACTACAGCACAACGTACGGAATATTATCCAAGCGGTTTGCCCTGGTCGGAAGGTCTGAACCCGAGCACACAGGAGCATAAATATAACGGCAAGGAGTTTATAGAAATGGATAGGTATGATACGTATGATTATGGGGCAAGAGGATATTATCCGGCTATGTGGAGGTTTACGAGTGTGGATCCACTGGCGGAAATGTACTATTCGATAAGCCCATATGTTTATTGTAAAAATAATCCTGTAAACTATATTGACCCTAATGGTGAATTTTCTCTTTTGGGAGCCGTATGGTTCTGGCTTTTTCATGGAGGTGGTGATATAGGGAAAGACAAGGCAACTGATGAATTTTTTGTGGGACAAAAAGTTGAATCTAAAACTGCTACTGGAATTGTAAAAAGAAATTTTGACAAAAATGGAAGAAATCATGGTGTAATACAATACGGTCAAATGAATGGAGCATCAATTAATGGTACCGCAAACCATCAAATGTTGGATTTACCAAATTCAAAATATCATGAACCTTCAATAGATATGAAAAAAGCGTCTACTGATGCAGAAGCATTTGATTTATGGGCAAAGATATTTAATAATAACGAAAGCAATGCTGATTCTGATCCAATAAAAAACAATGAGCCAAAAGTAGTAAGCGATGAAGTTATTGATTATGGTGTTGTAGAAGATGTTCAAGATGATGGTAGTGTTACACAAGAAGCTGTAAGTATAAGAACGAAAGATGGTACAATTTATCATTTTAATTATAATAAAAATCATTTTCATAAAAAAGATACATTTTACACCAAAACGAGACTTAAATACTCTAATGGTACGTATGATAATATCCATAAAAATTTTAAATAATGAAAAAATATATTTTTATATCTTTTTTGATTTTCTTCTTGATATCTTGTCATCAAAAAAAAGTGAAACGCTACTATGATACAGGGGAATTAAAATATGAAAAATATTTTTCAAGTAAAGATTCAAATACTTTCTATGTCAAGGAATTTTACAAGAATGGCGTATTAAAACAAGAAGGAAATATTAAAAAATACAATCTTCCTGTTGGACATTGGAAAGAGAATTATAGTGATGGCGTTTTAAAATATGAGTGTGATTATATAGATGGTAAAGCTCAATTACAAAATCTTACCCAAAATGGTTCTTGGCCAAACCTTGAGTATATATCAAAAAACTCGAAATTTGAAATTGTAGGAAATACTGATACTTTAAAAATTGGTCATCAGTATAAGCTACGACTATTAATGAAAAATGTTTGTCCAGAAATGTATATAATTCTTGATAAAAACTTAGAAATTTTAAAGCAGAACCAAGAGGATTCTGATAGATATCCTTTTATCTATACACCAAATGAATTAGGTAAAATTTACTTTTTAGTAGTTTTCTCAAATAAAGATGGCTATTTTATATTAGGAAATCCATCAATTATAATCGATATAGGTCAGATAGGAAATGTTTATAAGATAAAAATAAATAAAAACAAATCAAAAGTAATAATTTAAAGCCCTGTTGTGCCGGATATAAGTATAATTAGAGTCTGTCTTTTTAGTAATAATTAATAAAAAATGTTTGGTTATATAGCCCCGTCCCGGCACATATATACAAACCTCAATACAAGTACAAAAGGTGGGAATTGGTTGGCGGGATATGTTATACTGCCTCTATCCATATGGATATGTTTCTTAAATGAGTAAAAAATGATACTGGTTGGTGGGATATGCTATCCCACCTTTTTGGACTATAAGGAATTGTATTCCGCAATACTTACAGACTTAGACTGGAATACTATTCCACCCGATATAATATATTAAATTTGCCGGACACAATCCAGTTTTCAATAGGTAATCAAATTATCAATCGCTATGCAGCTTCCCGATGGCTATCAGTGATTTTATTTAAGTACTATGACTGGTTTTCATAATTTTAATTCTCTGATATTCAATTTATAAAACAAATAAAACTAAAATAACATCTGGCGGATTAATTTTATTTGAGATTTTATGTGTTATTGTGTATCTTGAGATTAGCATTTTTGAAAAAATAAATTCATACATTTATTTATATTTATCCGCCACATATTATTAAAGTATAATCTGATTATATGCATGATTATGTGATACATAAAGAATTATTTACTATAATGAATACCCAGAATAAAATCGCTGAT
>Ga0302186_10001449_pt1 | contig 19663 bp, 15 predicted proteins | sample II_Bog_E1_2_FD_198782 | JGI IMG/M metagenome (GOLD analysis project Ga0302186, IMG submission 198782) | Peat permafrost microbial communities from Stordalen Mire near Abisko, Sweden - II_Bog_E1_1 | ecosystem: Environmental > Terrestrial > Soil > Wetlands > Peat | place: Sweden: Abisko...
TTTTTTTTCTTCAATAAATTTGAAATTTTTTTATTTTATTTTATATTAATTAATAAAATTTTTTGCAAAATCCGATTTATTAAAAAAATCGGATTTTGCAAATTGCCTTTGTTGTATATTACATATTCATTTTTTTTTCCAATTTATTTTCATTACAATGTTTTGAACTTCCGACTTCGAATTTTCTTCTAATAAAAATAGTTTTATTAATTGAAATGATATTATATAAACCTGTTTTATTTATTTGGCTCAAAATTTTTTTGTGGTAGCTTGCAATTTCTGAAAAATAATTTTCTGAAAATTCCTTGACTTCAGCTGTAACTTTCCAAACTTAAAAAACAAATTCTAAATTTCCCCATTAATAATTATACTTGGAAAAATGTGTCCAATTTTTTTAATTAGCTTATATTTCCTTATCTTGGCGACACGAAAAAGAAGTAAAAATCTAAACGCTATGACAATAAATTGGATATTTGTAAATAAGATCATTATAACACAAATATAATCATATCCAGTATTGGTTGCTAAATATGCAAATGTTTGCGAAAAAAGTACCAACAATATCGAAAGCAAAGCATTTTCTTCCAAAGAATTAAGATTTTTTGTTAAAAAAGGTTGATTCTTATAATGAATTAAAATGGAAATATTCAAAATAAATATAATTGTTATTGATTTGAGCATAATATCTAATTGAAAATATGAAACTATAAGAATTATGATCAATTTTCTGAAATAATAACAAACTTCCCTAAAAAATCTAGATTTTAATGAGTCGTAAATCATAAAATACCAATAAAATTTTGATTTTTTATATCCATTCGTCAAAAATCCAAATGCTTTCAACTTATTGTAATATAAATGTTTTTTGCGATATTTTATATAGAAAAAAGCTGAAGCAGGAAAAATAAATGTATAAATGGTCATAATTGGAAGAATGAAAAAATAAAACCAAGTTAGATAACGACTACTATTGCAATTCTCGAGCAAATAAGAGCTGATATAAAATTGATCATTATCAATTTTAATGCAATCCAAAATTTCAGATAAAGAATTCAAAATAGTTGATTGAAAAGAATAAATAGATATTATTAAGATGACCATAAAACAATCCTTGAAGGTGATTTCATTCAATTTAAAAACATTTTTCAAAGCAATAAAAAGTAAAGAAAATAGAAGAAGCATAAAAGGAGGAAGTAAGGTTGTAACCACCCCTTCGAGATAAATTGATGGAGTATTCGTATATTCTATAAAATCAAATCGAAAAATCATGAATTAAATTTTAACAGTACGTCCAGTTATGCAATCTAAACCAATAATTTTGAAGAAAGAACCTGAAATGATATTTTGACAATGTAAAAGTTGTAAAACCACATCCTTCCAATTTAATCTTAAATTGCTTATGATCATTAAAGTTTGAATATAATTCAAAAAAATTTTCAGATAATTCGACTCTATAATTTTTCTTTGATGCGAAAATTGATCAGAATTTTCTTTAAGAATCTCGAAATTGTTTCTAAAATAATATTTTTTAAAAAGATAAATATTATCAAATTTGATACTTTAATAAGATGGCTTCCAGAATTAAATACAAAATCAATATTGAAAATGCCATGAGAAATTGGATTCCTCCACTATAGCATTCTTCACATACATCTTTCCCTTTCTTGGAATATAAAACGCCATTAAGGTCTGCACATGTTTGACATAAAGGACCAACATATCCAAAATCACATTCAGAATTGTAGCCGCCTCTAATAAAATAATTAATTTAGGCAGTCAATATGAATTCAAATATTACAAACAGCTTGAGCTATAGGGATTGCACCAGAACAAAATGTCTGTATTGTTTGAGTCTCTCCAATATCCTTAATATTTAAATGAAATATAAAAAAATTATAATAGTTACCAGGAAGAACTGATAAAATCCCCTCTGTGCAATTTCCTCCGGTTACACAAGATTTACATGTATCATTTAAACTTAAGATGTATTCATTATTTAAACATTGTCTGCATGAAAACCTACAATATTAAATAATCAAAGTGAAAATACCAATTTAAATTAATTATTACAAATTATTATATGATTGATAGGCATATCCCATTGTGCAAAAATCAAGATAAACTGGAATTGAAATATAATAATTATTTTCGATATCTATCATTTCATTTGAAGTTAAAGTCATGTTTTCTTCATAGACAATGGTGTCCGAATAGATAATAAGAAAATAAGTCATGCCAATTTCTCCATAAACTGTCAAATTAAGAAAATCAAAAGTTCCTTTTTCATATTTGAAATAATCTTGTAAAAAACAATATAAATTGACCTTGGATAATAGGAACTGAAGTGACTCCAGATAACGAAAATGACAAATTATTACCGCTCTCAGAACCATCCAAAGTTTTATTATACAACCCAATTTTCATCCAAGGTAGACTTTTAACTATTTTTAAAGAATATCCTTCTAAAAAAACATACCTTGCATAACAGAACTCAACAACTTGATTAAAATGATCTATTAAATTAAAGTGTAATTGATCTTCCAGTGTCATGCCCGGACGAGATTTAATTGCAAAAATTTGATTATTTTCACCTATAAAAACCAATTAATTTATTGCATCATTTTTAAATAAATGAATAATTGCTTAAAGATAAATTGTTTAAATTCATTCTAATTGGATAAGATGCAAAATCATTGCCATAAGGAGAAAGGTTTCTAGTAAATGTATTTGCACTGAAGTTTAATGCAGGAATCATATTCGTAAAATAAATAGTGCCACCGGCTTTTATTCCAAAATTTTCAGAAAAATCATTATTTTCGAAAATAAATCCACTTGAAACTATTTGAAAATTGATAAAATAAATATTAAATGAAAAATTATGATACATTCTTGATCATAATAGATAACTCCACCATATATTCCTGTATTATTATAAAAAGTATTGTTGATCAGCATGATGTTTCCAGAGTTGTAAATATAGAAAACTCCTCCATAATTATCAGCATCATTATATGAAAACAAACAATTAGCAATTTGTATTGGTGAAATATGTGAATCAAAAGTAACAACCTATTATTTATTTTTATTGAATTTAAAACATAAAATTAAAATGAGAACCCCTCCATTCCCTCGAGTATCAAGGTTAATAAAAGTATCATTTTCAAGCATAAAAAATAATGGATTTGTTGTTGCATAAATAAATGATGAATCACCTTCAAAATCATTATATGAAGATTCTTCATTTAAAAAGATGCTGTTTGATAATACAAAACTACTATTTGTTAACAAGACAAATCCATAAAAACAATCATGGCAAATATATTGATCAACTGTTAAAAAGGAAGTTGAAACTAAATATAAAGAAGTATCGAAGGCCACAACATGATTCATTTGGATTTCATTTAAACTGATACTTGAATGAAATATATCCATAAAATTTGAAAGAGTGTAAATATTGGAAAACTCACAATCAATCATTTGAAAAATGCTTGAAATTGATATTTTAAAAGCTATATCTAAAAAAAAAATTAAGATAAAAGCAATTTAGTAATGAAAATATTTACTGGCATAAATATTAATAAAATAGGATTCTTGTATCAAAAATGAACCAATGTTTTGAGCGAACATTGCATTATAATCTTTAAATTTAATTTTTAAAAAATTTATTTATATTGAAGAACCTGAATAATAAAAGTCAGAAAAAGAAATATTGAAGAAGATGGAGTTTTCGATAAATTCTAAGGAAATGAAACCTTTCACCAAATTTTGGAAAAAAACGAGCAACTCCAAATCAATGTTTTGGCAAAAACTGAAAGACATCAGAGAATTTCCTAGTTCATTTAAAGTTCCTTCTTGAGTCTCTGAGTTTTGTTGTAATGTTAAATTTATCATTGTGCAATTCAAAGTCTTTAAAACCAATATATGAGGATAAGCTAATTATATTATCTGGTTTAGTGAAATATTTAATTTTGTAGAACTAATAATATAATTTTGGTGAAAAATCATATTTTGAATAGTAACTGATTGACTTGATTCAATTTGTATGACCATTTGAACTTTTTATGAAATAAAAAAATGCATATAAGAAAAAAATAAATAGTTAATTACATGCCATATTATTTTCAAAATTTAGACCATCATATATTGACAAATTGATTGAGTTTGATTCAAAAATCACACCTAAAAAAAACAATGAATATCTAATATCTCATAGCAATAAAATTACTTGCATTATTTAATTCAATTGTTATATTATCAAACATTTCACTTTGGTCAGAAACCAGATTAATAATCACTTTTAACCAAAAAATATTATATTGTTGAAATCATTGTTTACTATTAGCTGTATTATTAAAGAATGATCCGTTATTGAAGCCAACAAAGCTATTATCTTCAACAATCAGGATATCATCTATAGTTTATTAAATAAATATTATTTTTTAATTTTTTATATGTTACTGGCGGTATTAGAAAAACCAACTATTGAATTCAAAAAAACAATATTATTGAAGAATATATAAAGAATCCCTTCTAGAGTTTTAATTTTAAAATTGATTAGAATTGAAAAATGATTGATATTAGACCTCCAACAACATTCTGAGTAAGATTTACTGAGTTCAAGTTTAATAGTTGAATATTTTGAACAACAATTAATTGACCTAGAAAATAAAAAATTAAAGCAAAATCAAAATGAAAAATATCTTACTTACTGCCCCATTGAAAATCATTAAAATATTTGAAAGATTAGCTGTTGTAGCAATATCCAAATATAAAGAAACTAAAAAAAATTGCATTTTGTAGAAAAGAAAACATTAAATTTAAAACAATTTCCATAATTTTCAAATGCAAGCACATTTTCTAATTGGATTATTGGATTTGAGTTAAGAAACAATAAGTGGATGCCTAAGTAAAATGTTTGATTATAAAAGTAAACTTTTATTACTATTAATGTTTGAAAAAAAAGTGATATTTGCTAAATTGACAAAGTTAACATCATTTATGAAGTAGATATCTAAAGGTTGAATAAATATTAGGGTAATATTAAACAAAAAATCAAAACAAAATACCAGAACAAAAAGAATTCGTAATAATTGAATTTGTGATAAATGCATGGGTACTTGCAGAAAAGGTCATTTCTCCATGCGCTAAATTTAGTAAATATATTTTTTAAAGAAGTAAAAGTTACATCCAAAATTTTCAGAAAAATATGAAGTATCAATTGAGAAATTTGTTGATATAATTGAAAGGACATCTATAATTTAATTGATAAATGTCGGAATATTAATTAAAAAATATTTTTTACATCCACTTGTAACCACATTATTGATAAAAGATATATTTGAAATGCATAATAAAGTAGTTGTTTCGAAATCAACTAAATATGAAGATGCTAAAAAAGAAAAAATAAATAAATCTACAGATAACGAAAAAGAAAATTTTCACCAGCTAAATTATTATTCAAGAAAAGATTTGAAACGTAAAGTTGGTTATTCAAAAGAAGACTAAGTGCAACTAAAACCAAATTTAAATACATTATAATTTATATTATAACCAAATCCTAGCATTTGAGAAACAATAATCCTGTCAAAAACCATTGTGACCAAGTTATTAGCAAATCTAATAATTTGTGATGCTAATAATAACAAAAAATGGAGAATAAATTGACAAATAAATACGTGAAGGGAGGTTCATAGCCAAAAATGTTAAATTTTGAAGAAAAAAAGTTCCAAGTCTATCAGCTGATTGAACAATACCAATACTTACTTTAGCTAAAAGTCCCGAATTCCATGTCACATTGTTGAATAGCATATTAATTATAGTCGATGTATGATTATTTACAACTTTGACATTTTGATCATAATGAATATAACTATCACTTGTCACAAGGTAAAGGTTGGTGAAACTGCAATTAATGAATGTGCTATTCGATTGATCTGAGTAGAAAAATCGCGTAGAAACTGAATTGCTAAAAAATAAATAAAATACAAATTTATTTGATTTAGACTTGAAAGTAAAATTGGAAATTATCACATTGCATAATACAAAATATGTTATATATGCATTAATAGCATTCGGGACACTTATGTTCATAGTCATCATAGTTATGTTAAATAAAGATATTGTTCCGCCATTGGGAGAATAGATCAAGATGTTCAAAATATCGTTTTGAAATTGAATCAATGATCCTGTTATTAAAATATTGCCATTCACATTATTTGAATTTAATATAATTGCTGTAATTAAACCGGTGTTATTTGAAACAAGGATAGAACAATTCTAAAAAAATTGGCATTTTACCATCTTTATAATTAAAATACAGTTAATTGAAGAAAGTTGCCCGTCCCAGCTTTCAAACTAAAGTATCCATCAATTATTTGAGTATTATTCAAGAAAATTATCAGATTGATGAAAATTAAGGTCACATTCGAATTTAAAATAAAAGTAGCCTGGTTGAAATTTATTATTGGTGGATTTATGGTGAGATTTGAGCTTGAAAAAACTGTATAGAAGATGGAAAAACGAAAATTTTAAAGATCGTATTCAAAAAAAAAATTACAAATTTTAGTAGTTGTAAAAATGGAAAACCCCCAAAAATAAAATAAATTTTTTTTTTACATCAATGACAATTCTATGTTCAGCAGCGAGCTACCAATCGACAAGTTATAGCTCTCAATTGTAGGAAAGAAATAAATATAGGAAATATTGTTGGGAGAATTATTTGTTGCTTTGATCAACCCTGCATTTATATTTGAATAAGGATTGGAAAAGGTTCCATTTTGATTTGAGGAATTGTTAGGACCGACATAAGCTCTTAAATCACCTCGAAGATTTAAAAACAAAAAGCTGAAAATGAAATAAACAAAGAACATTATTTGGTAGGAAGTTTTTCAATATGATATGAATTTGATCGGAGTTTTTATGAAAAAAAGAAAGAAATAATAGACCTATATAAATTAGTTTTGTTTATACTAAAAAATTAAATGACTGAAGTATTCAGAAAAAAATTAAATTATGAGCACTTTTTTCTTAAAAGTTGGGAATATCAATAGTTATCTGGATGCATTTAGTTCATCATAGTAATTTTTAATTTATCGGTTTATTGGTTTATTAAGTTTTCTTTAATTTTTTCACTAAAATTGCACCTTAAACAGGAAAAATATATTTTTTTTTTCTATTACTTTGTTATTTAAGAAATTAAAAAAAAAATGTATGTGATAACGATTCTAGGAACTACAACAACATCATTTGTATTCATTTTTATTTGATTTAGGAATAAATTTTTTAATTTTAAAGCTTATCTTAAACCATCTATGTTTTATTTCATGTATGCCAATTACAAAAAAATGAGCTGGAAAGAAAAAACAAAAGTGGCTTAGCTGAATTATTAGGTAATTATTTTCAGCTTCTTAATCACGATATTTGGACTTGCTCAATTTTTTAATCAAAAAATTCATGGCTAAATTTGGTTGTGCATTTTGCTTTTAATTTAGAGTTCCGAATTGAAAAAATGATAAAATTCATACTTTATTAGGAAAACGGATAAGCCTTTAAAACCAAATTATTATTTAATTTTTTTAATTCTTAAAAAACAAATAAAGAAGGATGAATTTTGAAATAATTGTTGATCTCTAACAAAATGTGATATTCCATTTAATCAATTTTTTGTTTTATTATTTTGCTAATTTACACCCAAAAAAATTTCCTCCTGAAACAATAGATATTTAAAACAATAATACTTAAGATACTACTTTTGAAATTTTATTAAAATTAATTTTTTCAAGAAAAATAATTCAGATAATGAGTTTTCGTCGGAGAAAATATGACCGTAAATATCAACATGAAGGTTTTTTACATCATTTCTTGTATTTCACCCATTTTTAGAGTTGAGTCGTTCGAGAGAAAGATCACGTGAACGATCTCGTGAGCGCAATTATAGTCCAAGACGTTTTGACGATAAAAATAAAAAATTTCATGTGGCAAATCTTCCCTTGAATATCACTGAAGAAGACATCAGAAACCAATTCAGAGGGTTTTATTTTAATTCTTTTAAGTGTTTAAAGTAAATTTGATAGTTATGGAGAGATCGAGGAGATAAAAATCATTAAGAAGAATACCAATGGCCAATTTTTGAAAGATTTCTATTATGCCTTTGTGACAATGAAGGACCAGAAACTTGTTCAGGACATCCTGAAGAATTTCATGAAGACTTCCATGTAAAAAACTAAAATTTTCAATATCATTTAAAATTTTTCGATTTTTAACATAGAAACTCATGGGTGGTTTCGTCAAGCAAAGAGGTCAGAATTATTTTTTTTAAGGGTTTTTTTATTTTTTGTCTATTATTGTTTTTTAATTTTATTGATCTCTCGTTTCTTTTGGAGAGAGTGTCTAGGGTGCATTTATTTATTAGATATAAATTTTTTTATTTTTTATTTTTTTTTATTCAGTTTTTCATTCCTTCTTTTTTTAGTAATTTTTTATTTATTTTGGGTTCTTTCTTTTATCAAATTATATATGAATATTTTTTTTTGTTTAGAAAAGCAAAGACGAAAAAAACGAGCACTTCAAAAATCATTTTCCTCATCATCCTGTCAACTTTAATAATAATTACGATGATTTCCGAGGTCGTGACAATCGCCTAATTCGGGACACTCGCCGAAAAACCTCCTCAGAGAACGAGAATCAAGGCTCTGAAGAGAAACTTGATCCGAATATCTTATCGAAGCTAAGCAACATGTTCCAACAACCAAAGAATAATTTCGACAAACCTATGAATCCAGAGAATGAGATGAACAAAAATGATGAAATGTCGAAAACTTTGGTGACTTTGCTCACACTGCCCACAAACAAATTGGAAGAAACCATGAATAATGAATTAAACACCCACCAAAGCCATATAACTAGTGAGTATTTTTATTTATTTTTTTATTGTATAGGATGTGTATGTTTTTTATCGAAAACCAAACCTTCTCTGCTCCTTTTAAAAACATTAAAAATTAGAAAATTTCTATATTTTAACATACAAAACCACAAGTGCCAACTGGCGAATTTTTCTCATTTTTCTCCCTCATATGATGAATGAAAACTAAAACTTAAAAAAATTCTGTAATGAGATAAAAAATTTAAAGCGCAATAATAACAATAACAAAAAACAATGAGCAAGGAACCCGAAATATTTTTTATTATTCATTTATTTCATTTTTTCAAAATATATAAAAATCTAAATAATATTAATTTTTTTTTTTCAAATTTTAAGGTCAAATCTTGGTCAGAGAATTGTGGATTGGGAATTTACCAAGCGATTGCAATCAAGCCACTCTAAAAAAAAATTTGGAAATTTATGGAGATATTGATAACATTGACTTCTTCCCAAAAGTAATTTAGACTGCTGTTTTTTATTAATAAACTAAATAAGATTAATAATAGTATATATTTTTTATACTTAAATATTATTTTTTTTCAATAAATTATCTGTATTTTTTCAATTGTTTTTGTTTTTACAGCCTCCACAGAATTTCGCTTTCGTTCGATTCAAAAAGATTGAGCAGGCTACCAAAGCTTTTGAGAATTCTCGAACTATTACCTTGCTTTTACAGTCCACCAATCTCAAAATGTCTTATTCTGATCATCAAAGAAGGCTGAATATTGTTGGTGATGCTGTTGGCTATGAAAGGGTATGAAAATTTCTAAGAAATAAAATATAATTATAATACAATAGGATGAAGATCTTTTGCCAGTGGTTTATATCGGGTATAACACAGGAGTTAAAATACCCTACGAAAACATTTTGAGAGAAGTTTTTAAAGCTTATGTGGATGTGAAAAATGTTATGATAAAACAAGCTCCTCCTAATTCGGGTTTGAGATCTTTCGCTTTAGTAGAATTCATGGACGTGGTAATTTTTTTCAGAATTCACATTCCCTTAAATACATTTTAGGAGAGTACCAAATTAATTAGCAGGAAATTCATGAGAGAAGGAACATCATCTGAAAGAAGAATTAAGTTGGGAGATAAAAGATGTGAGCTTTTTATTTTGATTCGACCAAAAAAGCAAAACTTCCCTCCACATGTTAATCATTATAATCCCATCGGTAATTTTGACCAAATTACAGTGCCAAACTTTAATACGATGCATCCGAACAAATTCCAAAATCCTCATCATCCGGGAAATTTCCAATCTTTCCCCAGCAACAACCAGATTCCCAACCAAAATCAAAACCCTCGCAACCACTTATTTGATAATTTGAAGAACATGAACATGAGTCAATTCAACAATGGCGGTGGTGAAATGGGTCAAGGTCCCAACAACATGATGAATCCCAATCAAAATATGAACAACTTTGGAAACAAGCCTCCTCAAAATTTCCCAATGAGACCTCATCCTAACGCTCACAATGAATTCTTCAATCCTGCTCAACAGCAACAATACCCTAACAATCCAAGTACTGTTTTTTTCCTCGATAAAATATTATAAATTTCGAAAGATTATTATATGAGCAATAACAATATCCCATCACATCTTATGCAACAAAAGATTCCGCCTCAAATCATGGGTTCCAATGAAAGTCCTCAGCAACAGCAGCCTCCTCAAATGTCCAGTGAAATCTTAGATATGCTAACCCAAATTTTATCAAAAGAACAGGTTGAAAATCATGCGCCAGAGCCTGAAAAAATAGAAACTGAACACTTTTGGTCAGGATTCATCACAAGAAATAAGCAACATCGTGTGGGAGTGGATGCCACATTGGTCATGGGGGAAGAAATTTCGCTTGTGGAATATAATTTGAATATCAGTCATCGAACAGTTTATGAAGAAGTGCTCAAGAAAAAACCAAAAGGTGTTGCAATTTTCACGCCGAGCAACGAGACGCAAAATAACATTTTTGTTGATTATATCAATTATTTCAATGAAAAACAAAGAGCTGGAGTAGTCACGATCAGAAATTATTTGCTTTATTTATTGCCACCAGGGGAAGAATCGAAGAAAATCTTCGAAATTAAGGATTTGCAGATTCTGGGGGTGTTTGCAGACATCAATGCGCCAAATAATGAAGCAACTGCAAATGCTGAAATTTCAGGTTATCTTTTTTTAATTTATTAATAAAATTTTATTATTTTAGTTCCAAAAGAGCAAAATGCCAAAAAAGAATCACCAAAAAATGCAAGCATCAACAATGCAAATAATAACAAAGGCGAAAAAAATGATATTTTCAATGGTTTTTATAATTAATTCTTATATTTTTTTACAATTTAGACATTTTTAGATAATGAACTTGCTGGATTGCTTCAAAACCCTGAGTTTTTTAATATTTTAAAGAATATTAAATAACAGAGATTTGTATAATTAGGTTTAAAAACCTCTTTTTAAATATAAATTTCGGAAAACATTCTTTTTTTAAACCTCAAATTTTTTTTATTTTCCAATATTCTCGCATTTCTTCAAACATTTATCAAACTTAATTTCTAATATTTCTCTCATCACACAAAAATACCTGCACTTCTCCTTTTTGTCGACCACCCAATTTCCAAACCCTCCTTCTTTGCTTTTCAAAAGGCCGAACCTCTCAATCGACAAACTAGCTGCCTTCTCATAAAAAGCAGGGTCTTGAACTCCATACGTCAACATAATATGTTCTTTAAACATTTTGAGGCTTTTTCTGACTTTCTGTAAAGCCTTTTTGACTGATCTGACTGATAAATCATCTACACCGTAGGTCTGAGTGAAACTGTAATTAAAAAAGAACTCATGAGGATCAGGGTTTGTTTCAAAATTGGTCAGTTCTTCGATGTTATTATATTTATACAAATCGAAATGAGTATATACCAGATCCTTTGCGATGAAATTCCCATTTTTCTCCAAATAAAATGTGGAGTATCCTGGATTATTCTTGTAGACTGGTGAAATTGCAGGACTGATGAATGTGTTTCCATAGAAAGAGAACCTTTTTTTTTCGTTTTCACCCCCCTTGATTTTTTTGGGATTACTATGGAACCTAAACGATGTGACATGAGTGTGTCCCGAAATAGCAATCAATATATTTTTCCGATATTCTCTCAATATTTTCTCGAAGAATTTGCTATAATTTTCTTTGAAATTGTAATAAAGTGTTTTGGTATAACAATATCCTGGGAATATATGGTAAATTAACACCACTTGCATGTTATTTTCCTTGGCTTCTTGCATTCGACGTGCAAACCATTTCAACTGCAAAATTGTGGTTTTAGGATCTCTTATTTCATTATTAGTTCTTGCGAAATACATTGTATTGAGAACTATTACCCGTAAATTATTTTCCATATCGACTTTATAGAACCCACCAGACAGAAAAGTTCTTTTAATTTCATCAAAATTCTTCAAATTTCTATTTGGCTCATGCTCCTCAAACCAGATTTTAAACAAAAACTCATAGAACTCTGCTTTTTCATCATATCTCGGGACTTGATAATTGAATTTTAGGTCATTGTTCCCAAGAACAGGTAAAAAAACTGTATTAGGATAATTAATTTTCGCATGTTCGGCCACTAAATTAATAATATTTTTAAGTTCCAGATAGGTTGCATGGTCATATTTCATGGTATGACATTGGGCATATGGATGAGCTGGATAGTCTCCAAGGAGAATCAAGAGATCTGGAGATTCTAATTGCTGTTTCATGTGTGAGAACATTAATGAAACGAGACTCATTGGAGGATTGAGACTAATTTTTCCATATTTATAAGAGGGAAGACAAGATTCTTTATTATTGAGATTGGGACAGGTTTGATCTTCGAAAGAAGGACTCAAAGTATGCATATCATTTGCCACGAGGATTGTGAAATTCTCACAATTTGATAAAAAAAAGAACAAATCTAAGAATAAAATCACGGAAAAAACCATTTTTTTCACTGTAAAAATCTTGTTTTCATATATAAAGACACAAAAACAATATTTTGAAATAATTTTTTTTAAAAAGCAAAAAAAATCATTTTGTTTTTTCCACACTCCAAATTTCTTAAATTAAAAATTCTTTCGAAATACATTTTTGGAAAACTTCTTCCCAAGAAACGAAATACATCTTATTCTGAATTTTAATTTCCCTTTCATCGTTTTTCAAATCACCGAACTTGGAATCATATCCTTTGGTGTAATACATCCAAGTTCCTTCAGGATTCCAGCCTACATCCAAAAACCCATTAATTTCATCCTGCTTGTTTTTCATATATATCATTTTTGAACTTATTTTTCTTTTATATGAGTTATAAAATCGCAGGGACCCATCACCTCCAGCTGAAACTAACAAAGATTCAAAAGTTGGGGAGTATCGGACTTGATTTACATTAAAAACCTCAAGGTTTGATAATTCTGTTGATTTATTATGTGAATAGTATCGAAAAACTGACTCCAGTTCATTACTTTCATTAGTGGTTCTTGAATAAATGTATATTTTCCCCTTTGACCCGAGAGCTATGAATTTGCAAGTTTTGGATATGGCGATAGAATGAATATATTCTTGAGGAGAGAAGTTGTCATCTTCGATGATTTGATTAGAAACTTTAGATTCTAAGTCTTTATTACTATATTCTGCATTTAAAAAACTTTCAATGTTCAAAACAACAAAAGAAAATTTTCCTTTGTACTTTACCCCCAATGCCAAAGTTTCATATTCCTTATTATAATCGTGGCATAAAATCCGAAATGGGAATTTTTCTTCCTTTATTAGTTGTTTTTTTCGCAAATCAATTAAAAAATAGCTTGGATCTTTGGTAATTCCAATTAAAATGCTATCATTTTTCAAAATCATTCGAGTGACTAATGTATTCGCCAAGGTCTCTTCTAAGTTGAAGACGTTTGGAATAACTGACCCTTTTTCTAAATCCAATAAATCAATATGACCAAGGTACCCGTCTGCCAAATATACCTTGGATTTTGTATCAAAAACCATGGAAGTAATAAAGTTCTCACAGTCGAATTGAATTGCATCATTTTGCCCTCGGTTTAAATAAACATGAGGGTCATGCCAAATTGAATAAAGAACTTTTTTTTCATCAAGCCAAATGAAGGATGATAAGGAATTTGAAAGGGAAATTCCTGGTCTTACTTTTTTAGATACTTTTGATTTGTCGATCATTTTTTAAAATTTCATGACAAATAAATTCTTTAAATATTGCTCCTTATATAATTTATACTTAAATTTTTTAATGTTATTGAAGAAATTCTTCATATTCAATTGCATCTAAAATAATTCAAAATCTTTGAATTCTGAAAAAAAAAAAAAATAGTTCGTTTATTATATTTTTCCTTATATTCTGAGGCATTCCGATTGATGGGTTTCGATAGCGGACAACGGAAGTTTTATGTGACAACTTGGACAAATATAAAAATTTTCTGCATCGTTTGCACGTTGTTCTTTACTATGATGATGTTTATTGTTATAGCCCAGATCATGATGTTTATGATGAGGGGATTCTTTTTGAATTTGAGAATCCCCCATATTGTTTTGTGGATGGGGTAGTTGTTGGTTTATTTTGTTATTCTGATAAACATTTTGATTGTATAGGTAAAGTTCTGGTGCATGGTTAGATTCATTTTTATATGCTTGGGCTTGCATATATTGGACTGCAATATCCTTATTTCCGCCAAAAAAATCAATATATTGCTTAGCAGTCTGCTTGTTACTGGTTGTTCTTGAAAATTTTTCAGTTTTATGCTGGTTCATCTCTACTTTTCTATGTGCTTCCATCCGTCTTTCATCTTTTTCCCTTCTCCTATCACGATATTCATCTCCATCATAACATATCTCGATAGTAATATCGTCAAAGAAATCCCAAATTTTGTAAAGTATTGTACCAACTATCCCCAGAACCCATCTGATAGGCCTTAAAATAATATAATCCAGAAACTTCAATACTGGTTTTATAAGGGTCGAGTAAATGCACATCATAGCTCTATAAAGCGGATCCAAAATATATTTGATCATAAGTCGTCCAAACTCAACAAAAGCGGCTATTATGCCTTTCATGATATAGACCATACATTTATAAAACGGGTGGATGAGGAACTTATAAATGAATTTGCAGCATTCTCCAATTGCTCTAAATATGAAAGTAAACACAGCTTCAATTGCCTTAAAAATGGGCACCAAACATGGCTTAAAGAAATTCCATAATGCTTTGAAAAATCCCTCAATTGTTCTGCAAATACAGAGAATTATCATTTCAAAACATCGACATATTGCTGTTAAACACCTTGCAATGTATTTGAATATAAAATTGAAGATCTTCTCAAGAATACCACAAAAGAAATCCAAGACCTCTCCAACACACTTCAAAGTAGCTTCTATACATTTTTCGAGACAACAGTCCCAAAGGGCTTTGAAAATGTAATAAAGTGAGAAACAAGGACAACAACATATCATCGCACAAATCCTTATACCCTTTTGGCAACAATCATCCTCCTCATCCTCATATCCGTCACGAGAACGTCTCATTGTTTTAGAAAATTTTTATTTTTATTGTATCGATTTAAAAAAATAAATGAAAAAGCCCGTTGTAAAAAAGAAAAAGAGAAGAATTTTTTTGTTTTTTGAAAAACTTGTTTGGGAAATTTAAATTTGTGTTTGAATAAAAATGAAATTTTTCCTTATTAAAACAAAAAAATTATTAAGCAAAAGAAAAAGATTTTTTGGATTTTTTTCATTTATGATAATAAAATTGATAAAGAAGCCTGGGATATCTCTAAATTTGGGATTGTTTTGGATTCTCAAAGCTTTTCATTCAAAATCCATTGCGAAAACCTCTAGAAATTTCCAAAATATAATTAACGAGCATTTTCACATGCCATTGAAAAATGGATATTATAATGAAATTAGAGGAATTATTTCAAGTTTAGAAACTAAATCTCCAGAAAATCTTCAGGAATTAAAGCAAAGACTTTTCTCTGAAGTGAAAGTTTCAAAGGATCCCGATTTTCTTTTAAGTTTTGCGGATTTCATTTGCAATACTAGACTTTTTCTAAAAGATTTCAAAGATCTAGTGCAGAAAAACCTTGGAGATAATGAATTCTCATTGGATGTTTTCATAGAATTAGGTGATTTCCTCTCGGATCCTCAGAAAACTCGCCTTTACAACAATTTGATTGCTTCAAAACGACTTGATAAAACAAACCAAAGGATATCCCTGCTTAAAGGATTGAACTTCTTTGGAATTAACTATCGTCTCTTTTCCCCACAAAAAGACAATTCACCTTCTTCTTCGGATTTAATAAATTTCTATGAGATGATTTTATCTCAACCATTGGAATCCCCAGTTTTGGTTCTCAATGCACTAAGATCCGTGATAACTTTAGCTTCAATTCCTTCATTTTATCAGAAAAAAGAAGGTTTTCCCTCAAAGGACAGACTAATTAAATTAATTATCAAAGCTCATCATTTATTGTCTGGTGATATAAATGAGATTCCCACATTTTTTTTAATCCCGTTAATCATGGGGTTCGATACAATTTTATCCAAATCTCCAGAAGAACTCTTGGTTCCTATTTATGATGAATTCTTTAAATCTTTGCTGCAAAGAATCCAGATTGGAGAATGCAATGCCTTTGATTTGCAGATGCTTTGCGAAAGGTTCATCAAAAGTCATGAGGGGGAGTCTAAAAGCATTTTTATTGAAGCTCGACAAAAGGAAGTTCTTGTTTCCTTTCATAAACAATTTTTGGATGTTCATTATAAAATGTTTTTTGGGAAGGCTCAAGTCAAAAAACCTCCTAAAGTCATTTTAACTCAAATCCCTAAATTGCTCAAATTAGCCAATTTAATAGAATTCGAAGAGAAAGTGTTTTACGAAGCAATTGAAGAGTCCATTTTTCTATTTAAGAAATATAAGGAACAGGAACTCTTCCTCAAAACTTTCATTTCAACGGCTTATGAAGTGTTCCAAATGAAAAATTTAGGCAAAAGCTTCTATAGTTTGAAAAAAAACACGAATGAAATTCTGAGGATTTTTTTCCAAAATGTTAGTGTGAAAAATGAGTCTTTGAATCAAAAAGAAGTGATCATAAAATCTTTAAGAGTTGCTAAAATGGCGGGATCTGAAGAAGAACTCGAAAAAAATAGGAATTTTGCATTAAACAGAGCCATGGATTTTATAATAAATAATGACAATAGATTAGATATCATGAATTTTTTGGATCTATTTTCTTATTTCTTAGAGGAGATCAACCAAGAAACTTCTCATTTCGAAAACATTGAAGTATTCTTAAGCCGGATGCTAAATGGTATCTTAAAAATCCAATCATATCACTACATTTTTGATATGGAGGCCTTCTTAGCTTATAAGGTCAATTTGCCTTTGGAGCTAACACAAGAAAAGATTTGTTATTTGCAAAACCTTTTCCATTGCTTCGCAGTGATTCAAATGAAATTTGCAGAAATGGCGAATCTACAAAATCTGCACAATAAAATCATTTTTTTCAAAACCTTGAAAAATTATTTCGCCAAATATATGTCATTCTTTTCAACTAATAAGCAAATCAAATACCTGACTCTGTCTGAATATCAGAAAATATTCAACATTTCAAAAGAAGGAATAAAGATTCCAAAGCTTAGTGTTGATCATCCAATTTTTTTCCCAATCATAAATAATTTGATAATCGATGAACTTGAAAAAGGACTGAATTTTTGTGTTAAAAGAGGAAATTCTATGAAAGAGTTTGAACTTCTCGAGTGGATCAAATATTTTGGAAGCCTGAGATTCATATTAAACATATCAGGTTTCCACCATTCTAATGATAAAATTGAAACTTTTTACAATGATTTGCTTTTAACAAAGTCATTACAAGATGATGGTTCAATGAGAATTTTCCGTTTTTATCAAATTTTCTTCCATGATTCTCTTTTTAAAGATCGGCTTGAATCAAAAAGTTCTCTCTTAACCGAACTCCAAAATCTGCTCTCTATGAAATTTTCAGAAAGCAACCGACCAATTGAAAACATTAAAGTAACAGTGATAATCTTTCTTTTAAAGCTTTTGCAAACAAAAGGATTGAAAGACGAAAAACTTTGGAAATCAATCACTGAAGCATATTCCAAAGAAAACAAAGAATTTGATAACCTAGATGATCTTAAATTTAACTCTTTTGGTTTTTCAGAAACCAAAACAAAAATTGACTTGACAAACCTCAAAACAAGTTATCAGAAACTGGATCCTCAAAGAATAAATGGAGCCAACGCTTATTTAGCTATAATGTCCTCTCCTCTCAATCAATTGGAAAATGAAACGATATTCCATTTCGAAAAGGTTATTAGCAAAGATATACAAAGTTTAGATCTAGTGAAATTAGGAAATTTGGCAGATAAATTCAATAAATGGGAGTACCAAGCCTTGAAATTGGGGATTGCCTTCAGAAAAATATTGAATTCATGTTTTTTAGCTCAAAATAAAGATTTTTCAGTCTACCAACTTCAGGCTATCAATAAAATTTTGGCTTATTTGATGGGAAAAAACCTAATATCAATATCAGAAATTCAGTTCCCCAATTCAAATTTCATGGCCTCCTTACAAAAAAATTTGGGATTGGCAGTTGATTTGCATTCGATTTTTATAGAGAATAAATTGGAGGATTATGATGAAATTTTAAGAAGCTTCGCTCAGATTTTTATGAAGGAAATATTGAAGCAGCCAAATTTATTAAAAGAACCTTCACATAACTTGTTGTTTATTGGGCTCATAAGTCTTGTGGATGAAAAACTCGTTCCCTTAGATATGATGAAACAATGCCTCGACTTTAATTATCAAGAATTGATGAAAAATAAGAATTTTATAGAAGATGTTCCCAGAATTGTTCGAATTTATTTGAAAAACAAAAAAATATCAGATAAAACAGTTTCAATTTTAGAAACAATTGTTAAAAATTGCTTTCAAAATGAGGAAAATTATAAATATTCGATAAAGATTATGATAGAACTATCTCCTTTGGTTGAGTTGAAACATGATCTATTCAATTTGTTGCTACAAAAGCTTAAACTCAATACTCAAATATTCGAAAAATTAAACATAAGAAATGATAAAAAGTTGATCATCAGAACCTTTCTTTTTATTTTAGAATGCAACTTGCAAAACAACAATGAAATTCAAGAGATTTATAGTATTATTAGAAAAAAATTAATTGCTCTTCCAATCGATTCGTTTAGTTGCGAAGATATCAAATTTATTTTGAAAAATGCACGAGGTGGGAATTTGGATAAACGGCTGTTATCAAGTTTGGAGAGGGCTTCACTTTTGAATTATAGAGAAAATCAATCAGGTTTGGTGGAAATTTATTTAGAATTTTGTAAAAATGGTTTGGGAAGCAGTTTGTTTTTGGAAAATGTAGAAAAAAGAATATTTGCTGTTATTAAATAAAAAAAAATAATAGTAAAATAATACATTAATTTGTATTAAAAATTAATTTATATTCATATTTTTTTTTTATTTTCGGGGTCGTCCTGAATCTTTGTTTTGCAGTAATTTAATGTTTATTTCAAAAAATATACTATTATTTTTTATTTATAAAAAAAAAGGTTTCAAATTCAAAATTTAAAAAAAATAACAATTTGTTCTGAAGGAGTTGAAAAAAAAAAAAAAATGGATGTTTTTGGATGTATTTTTAATTTATTTTAAAAATTATTTTGAAATTTCAAAAATGAAATAT
>Ga0302186_10001451_pt1 | contig 19656 bp, 16 predicted proteins | sample II_Bog_E1_2_FD_198782 | JGI IMG/M metagenome (GOLD analysis project Ga0302186, IMG submission 198782) | Peat permafrost microbial communities from Stordalen Mire near Abisko, Sweden - II_Bog_E1_1 | ecosystem: Environmental > Terrestrial > Soil > Wetlands > Peat | place: Sweden: Abisko...
ATAAATTGAAAATGCTTCTTTTTTTTTTAAATTGATTTTCATTTTTTCCCAAATTTTTTTTTTTTTCAGGCATTTTTTAAATAGCCAAATCTTTTTCTAATTCCCAATTTCTTAAAAAGAATTTTAATTCGTAATACTTCATTCTTTTTTTTAAAAGTTTGGACTAACAAATTATTTCTCAGCTATAATGTTTTTTCTAGAGAACTTCTCCTTTCTCACAAACAAGTCCACAAGCAGTCGCAATCCTGAGGAAAACGCTGATCGAATCGTATAATTCGTATTACTCCTTAATTCCCTCATTATATTCTCCTTCTCAGATCGAAATCCAACAAGGCAGTATAAAAAACCTGATCCATATTCCCATAAGCCTCAAAAACCAGCCTCAGAACCATCCCTGGCAGGTTTCTCTTTAAAAATTCTTTAATAAACGTGATAATAAAAGGATTGGCGTTATTTGGGCTTGATGTGTCTGGACTTTTTCTTTCTTCGATTAGCGAATCTGTTGTATTTGATTTCTTTTATTTTGATTCTGGCATGTGATGATGAAGAAACCACCATAATGCCTTCAATTCTGATATTTTTCTTCTTCCCCTTCTATTTATTGAAACGTTGGTTACTCGATTCTCAACGGATGAACGCTTTGTGGCAAGAATCCTATCGAAAAATTAAAGTTTTTTTTCCGTTTTTTCATCACAAAAGTTTAAACCTTTACTTAGAAAATAGTGTTCAGATCTCATGATTATTATAAAGATTGCACCTGGGGGGACCTCACAGTAGGTGACATAATTCTTTTAAGAAGAAATGAAATCTTTCCAGCAGATGTGCTCATTTTAGACAGTGAAAACGAGGATTGTCTCTTACAAACTCGTTTTGTAGATGGCAAATCTCTTGAAACGAAGAAAAAACCCATAAAATTGACCAGAGGTCGATATTTTTCAAAATATTTTGAATTAAATTTTTATATGTAGTCTCCAAATACTCCCCATTCAAAGGCAATCTCGAAGAATATAAAAAGATGCTGACAGGCAAATTCCAATATGATCCCCCTTCCAAAGACCTCAATTCCTTCAAAGGTACCTTAAAGCTCAAAAAGGACCCCATATCCGAGGAATTAACTATCCAGAATCTCTGTCTTAAAGGTTCGGTTCTGACTTATAGTGATTGGATGATAGGTCTGGTGGCCTATGTGGGTTCTGAGGTGAAGATTTCTGATTCCCCATCGATTTTATGTTTATTCCAGGATGATTTCATCAACAATTTCTTCAACAAGCTCAATCTCATGACATTAGCTCTGATACTAATTTCTTGTGTTGTCTGTGTCATAAGGGTATCTAGCAACGATGAGCTATTTCATCAGATTTTTAATGATAATACTATGGAGATTCTATTTGTGAACTTCGTGACCATGATTCCGACGAATATACAGACTTTAACTGAAGGTCTCACTCTTCTTTATAAATACCTCCTGGAGAAAAAGTTCAAAGGCAACCTCTTCCTTTTTAGTCCTTTCAAATTGCCGTATATGAGCCAAATCAGTCATGTGATACTAGATAAAGGTCCCTGTATAGATGACTCCAAAACTTCTATACATTCGTTATATATGACAAAGGCAAAAAATTTCTTCGTAACCCCTAATTTTCTCCAAAAAGAGCATGTAGATCAAATTAATCTCCAGTCCAAATCCAATCAAAAAGTTATAAAAATCCATGACATTCCTGTGAAAATTGTTAAAGAAGAGCCAAAAATCCTCTTGCCCCACAGTGAATCCTTGAAACTATCAGTCCCAGAAGAAGGGTTCCTATCAAACATGCCTTCTAAAGTCAAATACAAGTTCACTCCCCGGGAAAATGAAATTGAAGTCGGTTCCGAGAGTTTTCAAGGCCAAGGGGAGACTACTAAAAACCAAGAGATCGCTAAAGATGATGGGACTCTTATGACACTTGGGGCCTCGAGGGGGGACCGTCTTGATGTCCTACCCCAGACAAATGATAATAAATCGAACAATAATCCGATAACTCCTGAATTTTCCAAAAGGTTAATAAATTCTGAATTGTCTGAATTGGATAAAATGGGCGTTTTGAATGAAATATTGGGTAATACTAATAACATCCCACCAAAATTCGAAGAGATCTTTAGAGCTTTGTTGCTTTGTCATGAGGCTAGAAGCAAAGAACAAATAAGTAAAGATGAAGTTAATGGCAACAATAATGATACCACCTATATCCATGAATTTTCAGTGCCTGATTCCAGAACCATACTTGATTTTATTGATAGATATCAATATAAATTCCTCTATCAATGCACCATCCTGAATAATATGATAAAATGTTATAATGTGACGATAAATGGTAAGAACTCACAATATTACGTATTAGGGTCAGAATTATCTCATCCCGAATCGGATTCCAATCATTATAAATATACTATATTAGTGAAACCTTCTGTTACAATTTCTGATCCCATTATGGCTAATAATAATGATAATATCAATGAAGACCCTGTGCTATACTTCAGAACTGATGATATAGCATTTCTTGATATATTGGATGTTGAGGAAACAGAGAAGGACTTCTTGAAGTTGAAACTTGAGTTTATGAAGTCAAAAGGTTTGAGGTTCTCAATATTTGGTCAAAAGAAAAAAGTAACAGAAGAGGAAGTCGCCCATTATTTGAATCATATAAGAGATCCAACCAAACCTTTTGATCTGCATACTAATTGTGAGCTTTTGGCCATAGTTGCCATCAAAGATAAAACCACTAAAGGGCTCACGTCTTTGGTAAAGGATTTTCTCACAATTGAAAATAAGGTATGGCTGTTGTCCAATGATAATGAAGATCAGGTGATATCAACCGGTTATTTGTTGGGATTATTATCAAAGGATTGTGAAAGCATTAGGCTAGAAATCCCGTCAGAAAACTTCAATATCAATGAGGCATGGATAAAGATAAGAGCTGCTTTGAATAAAGGGAAGAAAATCTTAATGAATAATGAAGTGAAGCCATCCTCGCCCTCACTGAAACCTAAAAAATCCTTCATAGAAAAATCTAAGATTTTGAGCATGAGTTATAAAATGAAATATAGTTTGATTATTAATGGCAAAACATTGGAAATTCTAGCCAAGGACCAGGATCTATTGAGTCATTTCGTGTTCATCGCCCATTTCTCAACAAGTCTCATTGGTTATCAGCTCAGTCCCAAAGATAAGTGTTTTTTGGTGACATTGATAAGAGAGCAATTTCCTAATAAACCAGTTGTAATGACAATTAGTGAGGGTTTCAGTGATAATCTGATGAATAGAAAGGCCCATATATCAGTGAATATGAAGCTCTATGACATTAAAGTGAAAACCCCTAATAATTTTCATTATGCATCCATATTATCTCCTATTTCCGATATTTCCCTGAATAGTTTTCACCTTTTGAGAGAATTTATGCATGTCAAATCGCTCACATTCTTAATTAGGATCTTCAACACTGTCTTATCATGCTATTCAGCCAATTTCCTCTACATAATCCCAGTGGCTTTTTATATTTTATTCTTCGGGGTGCTCACTGGCCAATTGATCTCGCCTTATCTCCTCATAATAAAGGACATCATTGTCCTCAATTTGATATTTATCCTATATTTCTTCTGGGGGGAGAAGTATCGTCCTGTTCTTTTAAAAACTTTCATCTCAATTTATCATGATGGAAGATATTATGCAGAACAGTGCTATAAAATAGCCTTCTGGCGGGTCTTTGTCAATGGGATCATAGACTCTTTGATCATAATGTGTATGTTGGTATATGGCCTTGATTATTCGATTTTGGGGAACACCTTATTGTTTGAAGAGTTTAGCATTTTGTTATATTCGTCAGTTTTCTTCATGGTTTTCGTAAAAATGACCTTCTATTTCAAGAATCCCATCATCATATTAGTTTTGCAGGTGCTTTTAGGTGTTTTTATCTTTTATATAGTGGCGTTGTTGACTCAGAACTCCGATCAAGTGTTAACTTTGAATATGTTTGAAGTGATCATGGACATTTCCACGAATAAAGAAGTGCTGCTGATGTTAATTTTCCTTATTTTATACCAGCTCATCAGGACCTATTTCAACAAATATTTCCTTTTCCAGAAATATTTTAAGGGCAATTACGGGAACATTTTAAATTTACTGAAGAAAGGAATAAAAATCAATGTGATTAAGGCCATAGACTTCAATCTTCTTAAGAGGGGAAATGGGGAATTCAATTTGAAAAACGTCAATGAGGTCATCAGGAAAATTTTTAAATATAAGCATATGGATATTCTGATTCAGGAAAGTAAATTCTTAATTTTTAATAATTTTATTAATATTTTGTTAGTGCTTAATCCTAATGAGCTCAACGTCAATGAAAGTGGTTATCATCCAATCACTCTCAAATTCAAGGACCGGGAATTAGAAGGCCAATATATGAGCCAAATCACTAAATTTTCGGTTAGCAAGAAGAAGAAAATTACCACTCTCGCATTAGCCAATTATGTATTATTAGACGTTGCGTTGTTGTTGATTGTTTATGAGCAAAACCAGCCAGCTCATGCAAATATCGCTTTGGCTTCAACCGCTTTTGCCTTTTCCTTGATTTTCAACCTATTTTTGTTGAAAATTGACAATGTGGAGTATCACAAAATCCCTACGATCCTCCTTCCGGCTTGCAGTTTAACATTAAATATACTTCTTGTGGTTTTTTCGATGGAAGAGGATTTCAATAGTGTTGTGATGATATATACATTGATGTTATCGGTAATCTTTCAATCTGAATATATTGAGGTCTTCATTCATTACTTTCTAATGTGTATGGGCTTATTAATCATTTTTTTGGTCAAGTAACTCTTGTTTACTCATAATAAATATAAACATAAAACTTTTAGAACGATATCTAGTAATCCTCTATTCGTGTTGTCCAATTTAGATGAGAATCCAAGTGATAATCCTCTTGAAACTCCCCAGAAAGTCAGTATGATTTTTGAAGGTCTCGTCATCATTGGTTATGAGATCTATAGCAAATATAGGAAAGAACAAATATATCGTAACATATTTCTCAATGAAAGAGCAATCAAACAGGAAAATAAGAAAATCGGTGATCTATTGTCAATTTTAGTACCGTCTTTTGTCAAAGAATCCATGATTCAAGGAGTCCAATCTTTATCAGAGGATCAAGGGGATGTCACAATCATGTTTTGTGACATTTGCAATTTCGATAAGATCATTAAACAGGAACAACAGAGAGTGATCCAAATATTGGATAATTTATTCCGGATGTTCGATACGTTTTGTCTAGAAAACGACGTTCAAAAAATCGAGGTTCTTTTTCCTTTAAAATAAATTTTGATCATTTCATATATCTTTATAGACTGTGGGCAAGACCTATATGGCCTGTGCTGGACTCAAAGCTGTGGAATCAACGTTCCAGACCATCAGAAACAAAAATAGCACTCAAAGAGTAATCAACCTGGCTTTAAATATGATGAGTTATACGAAGAAATTTTCCTGGGGTGACAATGAGAAGATTTCTATAAAAATCGGCATCCATTATGGCCCAGTGCTTGCCGGAGTTATTGGCTATCATAAGCCTCAATTTTCCTTAATAGGAGACACTGTGAATACTACTAGTCGTGTGTGTTCCACTGGCGAAGATTGTGTGATAACAATTTCCAAAGAAGGGTTCGATAATATCCATGGGAACTATAAAAGTTTGGAGTTCAATGAAAGGTCAGTCGAAGCAAAAGGGAAAGGACTGATAATGACTTATCAAATTAGAAAGAACAGAAAGGGACATAAGAGCACAATAATGAAGGATTTGCCAAAGGATCATAAAGAAATAAGGTTCGAGCCGAAACAAATAGTTTCTCGGGAGGAAAACACTCAAGACCTCATCAACATTGCTAATAAGTTCAGGAAAAATATTAGAAAAATCACCATGCTCCAAGTCATTGGCAAAACCACAATCATGAACAGTCCAGTGTCCATGAAAGATAAAGATCCTTCCTTTATCAGTCGGTCACCTAAAAATTTCGCAAGATTGACTTCTGCCAATACTTTTAAAAAGGGCAACAATAATGGCCTAGATTACCTCGAAAAAAACAATCATGCCAACAGCATCAATGTTCAGGATTACAGATCAGAATCCATGAATTTCAATCGCATGTGCAGCGAATTGAAGGGATTCTACAACGAAGAAGTCAATTCCACCTTCGAAAAGAAACATTCTCTCTTGTCAAAATCCGAACAAGAACATCATGGACTCAACCTTTTGCAATATATAGAAAATGAGCATTTCAAGGCATTGAATAGCAATAATAATCTCGTCTTGGATCGAATAGAAAAAGTGGAATGTTTTCCAGGTCAATTCAATATAAACAAGGTGGATAGTGCCTTAAACCTTCAGAACAGCGGCACCAGCAATTTGAATGATGATGATTTTTTTGATAAATTGAAAGTGAAGGAAAACACATTGGAAGTATTGAACTATCATAACATTTGGTTGAATTTCAAAGACACTGACCCTTTGGTCGTGCAGGAGTTCATTGAAAAAAGCAGGGAGATGTTTTATAACGAAAATTTGGCAAGTTTTTCAGTGTTCACTTTGATTTATCTGATCAATACATTTCTCTTGATTTTGAAAAAGAATTATCTTGAAAATTTCGTGATTTTATTGGTTTCAAGACTTATCATAATTACTTTGAATTTTCTAACTTTCCTGACCTTTAAGAAAAAGAACTCTGAATCGTATTTTAAGAGAAAAGTGCTGCTCATCTTAGCTGGACTGACCTCTACTGAGCTCCTCTCGGAGTTTCTGATCACAGATTATATGGGGATGGAGAATTCATTGGAGATAATAGTATTTTTTATGATTTATATAAACCTCAGTTATTTGTTCTTTTTGGATAATTTGTTAATGGCTGGATATATCTTTCTTTTGCTTATCTTATATATGATAAAGAAACCACAAATTGAGTTCGCGGTAACCATTGGACTTTTGATGTCATGTTTATCGTTGATCATGAATAATTTGAGAGTGAAGCTCTTGAACTCTTTTAAAAACTTCAACACTTTGCGTATGGACATTGTGAAAAAAAACCAACAAAACAATCTCATAGTTAATTTGTTGCCCACACACATTTTAGAGAAATTCCTTCGTAACCCCAATCAAAAGTTGAATCTAACTGATGAATTCGAGGATGTGACGATCCTGTTCGCTGATATAGCAGGTTTCACGAAATACAGTAGCACAGTGTCCCCTACTCAAGTTGTGGCAGTTCTTAAAGATCTTTTCACAGAATTTGATAAGCTTTGTCTTGAGAATTGTGTATATAAGCTCTATACTATCGGCGATTGTTATGTGGTCTTGGGGGTTATAGATGCTGATGATAGGGATTATGAACGAGAGGCATTAAATGTTGTGAACATGGGGTTCCAAATGATTGAAAAGATCAAAGAGGTGAAGAAAAGAGTCAGTTTCCATGATATTGATATGAGGATTGGCATACATACTGGGAAAATAATAGGAGGAGTAATTGGAACTGATATTGTGAGGTATGATGTTTATGGGAAGGATGTGGTGATAGCTAATAAGATGGAAAGTAATGGCATTGTAGGGAATATCACAGTTAGTGAAAGGACTAAAGATGTGCTGATGAGGGCGTTTAGAGATGATTTTGTATTCGCATATCATAAGGACGTTCATTTGCAGTCTTTTAATCAGACGGTTAGATGCTTTAAGATTATAGATGTGCGAAATGAATCATAGTTTTTGTAAAAGTGAAAATGATGTTATTAGTAAATTTTTTGAAGTTTTGTTACAAAAAACTTTAGATTTTTTTTTTCAAGGAATTCTTTATTTGAACAGCATTGAGAACCTAATATTATTTAATTTAAAATTCTTTGACATTTTCAGAAAATTTGATAATAAAAATTTATCAATGCAGTTAAATTTAGGAAGAAGTAGACAACGTTAGTTTTATAAGAAGTTTAAAATCGTTGCTTGGATGTAATCGGCTTAGATTTTTGTTCTCATATTTATTTGACAAACAAAAATAAAATTGTTTCCATAATAATAATTTTTTTCTCCAGACATCTAACAAAAATGTTTCGTCCAAATTCCTTCATTACTGCTTAAATTAATAAGTTCCATTATTTCTTTTGAGGGATTCAAGCCCAGCTTTTCAGCCCTTTCAAATCTTTGCATTCTGGTGATTCCTATCCAAGATAAATAAAAAAAAATATTTAAATAAAGTCCTTATTTACCATAACTTGGCCCATAACGTGAATCCAAATCAAAATCTAGCAGTTGCTTATCAATATTGATCCTAGTCAGTGTCTGTTTAGCGGAAGTATGCTCTGAAAAATATGGGTCGATTTTTGACTTGATTTGACAAACATCTTTCGTTGACTTTTTCTTTTTTTCGAAAAAACTGTCGATTTTTCTTTCTTTGAGCATTTTTTAATTTATTTTTTTATTATAACAAAAATTTCTTTTTCTCGATATATTTCATATATATAATAGATTTTACTACCCCCACCCCACAACTCTCGACATTTCTTTTTACCAAAATACTTAAAAATTTCTCGGGTTAAGGAAAAAAAAAGTCTTAAAATAATTTCTCAACTTTTTTGGGCAATTCCAAAACCGTTCTTCTCTCCAAATACTCGAAAGTTAACACCCCTCTTCTCAATTCCTCAACGATCCTCATGATATATTTTCTTTTCTGCGGAGGTATTCCCAATTCCTTTAACTCTAACTATCAAAACAAAAAAAAACTCAAAATTGTTTATCGAAAATATTTTCCGCACTCTTTTTTGGTCGAAAATCTCCTGCAAATTATTAAATTTATCAGCGTATTCCTTGCAATTTTCTCCGATCCGATGTAGGAAATATTCCGGACTCCATGCTATTTTTCTGAAATTCAAGCATTTGAAAATATTTTATTCTACCTGGCAACTTGAGATCAAGACCTGGGGGAGGATATATTGGATTTACATGACGATAGCGTATTTTAGGTTGTTTTCGATCATCGCCTTTTTTATAGAAAACGATTTTGTTAGAAAGTGCCACGATTCTAAATGGCGAAAGATTTTGAATGAGTTTGTTCATTTTATTGAGATTTGTTTTTTAAAACACAAAAGAAAATAATTCCCAAAATAAATTATTTCAGAAGTTGTAATTGTTTTGTTGATTTCTCACTTGGTGGATTTTAATATGGGGGATTGGTTAATTCAGAGGTTGGGGTGAATTTTATTTAATTTTCCATTATTTCAGTTTAATCATTCAAAAATTATCATTTTTTCAATAAATTCATTTATTGTTATTGAGATTTTTTTTTTTTTTTTTAATTAACATTATAAACTAATTATCTATATATATATTTATAAACTTCTGATAATAATAATAGAAGTTTCCAATGAACGGCGACCCTTCCTATGATATTATCATGACCAGCTTCGATTCGAAAGATGAGCCCAGTTTTTATAAATAAAAATTTGCTATAAAGTTCGAATTTTGTTTTAAAAAAAGACCCCGAAGACAATGTGTCATCACTTCAGAAAAAACTCAAACAAATGACCAACGCTCGAGCTCAAGACAAGCAACGGATCGACTTTTTGACCCATCAAAACGAGTTATTAAAGTTGGAAATTGAGGAAAAGGTTGCCTTCTCTTATAATTTGGTTTTTTCAAAAGAACTTTCAAACAAAGGAACGTACATGCATCAAATTGCATAAAGAAGTGGATTTACTCCAGCAAAAGTTTTTCAGTGAAAAATTGAAATCGGAGGTCACAAATTCTTATTTTTCTTTAATTAATATGAAATAGACGAAAACTTCTGAAAAAAGCATTGATAAGACACCTTCCAGCAGCAGCATAAAGATTATACCCATTGAAAGGAGAGCCATTTCAATGAGTAGCACGAGCTTCTTAGTTCCAAAATCTCTGTTAAACCCTGAAAACACCATTAAGCCAGGTCGAGAGGATGAAGAGATGATAAGCCGACTCTCAGAAGAAGCAAAATATCTCAAAAAACAACATGAACTTTTCGCTCAAAAACTCAAAAAATCTGAAGAGTTTTGCTTAAAACTTCACAAAATTATCATATTTTATAATTAATAGGGCCTTTCTTGAGCAAAGAAACTATCTTACGGATCAAGAATTGAAGAATAAGCGTCAGGAGAACGAAATAGCGAAACAAAAGGAAATTATAATACAATTAAAGAAATCCGTTGAGAATCAAATGAAAATCTCGAAAGAGCTTGAGAACTCGCGAACACGGATTCATGTACTCGAAAAAACAGTCGCTATGCTTGAAAACAACAATCATGACCTCAATCAACTGCTACTTTCAAAGAACCAAAATATCAATGATCTAGAAGAGTTAAGTCTTTTGACCAAAAACCAACTGAATGAGTTTTCAGCCGCTTTAGCACTTCAACTCGAAGAAAAACAAAAAATTCAACAAAATTGCCAAATGTTTAGACTTAGAAGAATAGGAAATCTTGGGTCTTTGATTGTGATACCCACACTGCTAATTATTAGAAGGGACCTGCAGAACAATTATATTATGGAATTGGAGAATTACTACTCGAAAATCGTCCTATGCGCAAAGGACATTATGGAATTGAGCATTTGTAAACAAAACAGGAACAAATTCTATTTAGTGTATAGGATTCCGGTACTGTTAATTTTCTACTATGATTCAAGTTTTTTAAAAAGAGGGAGGAAGGAGCCATCTCAGAAAAGGAAGAGTTTGAATCTGAGGATCCTGCAAATACAGTGTGCAAAGCAATAAAGTAGTTATTTAAAAAAAAATATTTTTTTTTTCATTGAAAATTTATTTTTGTTCCTGTAATTAAAAATTTTGGAGTTTTTAAATGTTATTTGCTCAGTCAAAATATCGTTTTTTTAGATTTTGTGTTAATTTTTTTTTTTAATCTATTTTCGTTGAACATTTACTAAAAGAATTTTTTTTTACTAAACCCCCGAAGTTTTTTGATATTTTAAATAATTTTTTTTGATAAAATTTTGAATTTTTTTTCACTATAAAACATCTTCATTTTATATAGAGAATTCTTGGAACGAGCGGACTTCTATGATAAACAATTGTCTGAAGAGGAAAAGAATGACTACAATAATGTTAGAAGGGGCTTTTTTTCGGATTTGGTGAATTTCTTCGCTTAAACTCCGTTTTATCTATATATTGTTACTTTAGTATAATAGTCGTATAGTCTCTAATATTTTAAAATATTTCTCAATAAGTTCGATGTTCAAATCCTTTTTTCTTCTAGTTTTTTGCGCTTCTATTTCCATGAAGCAACTTCTAGACACTGATCTTAAAACCTTGGATTTCTCAAATTCTCTCGACTTTTACGAAATCCCTCTAAATTTCCAAATCGCCTCATTAAATCTTACATTAATCACCCAGAATTTCTCATCCCCTATGACTTTAATCTTCACTGATTCTGCTTCCCTTGAAAAAAGCACCAATGTTTCCCAGTTTTCAAATGAAATGTGTGGAGTCAATGCAACCTTTTGTCAGAAAAGTGAACTTTCTGCTAATCAAACAAATAACATCAATATTTCCATGAGCTTCCTAGTAGATATCCCTTTAGACAAAGTGTTTATATATGTGTGGAGCACAACAACAATATCAACTAACTATTCAGCTGTTCAAATTCAATTATTAATGAAATACCCACCAAAAAACATTATTTTGAATGAAGGTATGATAAAAAGTTAAGAAAATTTGAGAAGAATGTAAAATTTTAAAAAAGATTTTGACTTTTGTTATAGTTTGAGTGATGAAGACTGTCGAAATTCAGTCTGCAAGACCAAGGTTTGTCAAATGGCCGTTTGCGAGTTCCCAAACCCAGCCGATAACCTCCAGAAGAAACAAATGAATTTTTGTTTAAAGAACTTGAGTTTAGCAGAAGCATCTTCTCTTTGCGAGTCAAATTATTGTAACTCTGATAATTTTCTTTATTTCTTTGAGTTTTTTTAACAAAAAACAAAAAGTTTATAAAGCAGCAAGCAAAGACATGAAAAATTTCTGGTTTGAGGAATGTCCTGATAACGAGTCTTCTTCCACCACCAAGATCCTTGTAGTGATATTATTGTTAATCCTATTGGCTTTGACGATATGGGGAACATCCATAATTTATTATCGATATAGAGTAAATATTGTTCCATCAATTTTCTAAATTATTGAGGGTTTTCCTTTTTTAGATAAATAGATATAAGAGGGCTCCTTTTAATAGGCCAAAATATTGCCCTGAGTTCTTCTATCCTCCTATAAAGGAAGAGAAAAAGGAGCTGATTGAGGATTTATCAGATACCAAACCGGAAAAGGAATTAAACGAAATAAAGAAATAAATAAGAATTCGTCTGTTATTAATAATTTTTTGTATTTTAAAAAGTCCTTTAAAAATTAAAATAACTCCACCATATGTCCAGATATAAACCCTCCACCCCTAACATCCGCAACATGAGTATCTATTCCACTCGGAAAGACTTTGAAACTCCTACTGATGAGTTAAATTTCGCCAAGGATTACAATAAAAAGACCAACATTATCTATCAAAATCGGTATGTTTCCTTCATTTTTCTCCTATTGATTTTTATTCAAGGTCCAGAAGAAGTTTCGATCCCAACGACGTTGCAAACCCAATAAAAAACCCAATAACTGATACTGTTGAGAAGGATTTCCGATCTTCCTGTAGAAAAACGCAATTTTCTGATGTTTCCCATATAAATATCCAAAATCCATCTCAACAATATGAAGAGCAATGGAAATCCTCAATAAAGTTTGAATCAAGTCTTTATTAAAATTGATGAATTTGTTAGAAAAGTCGAGCAGAAGCCCAGCAAGACCTTTTATGAGCTTCAAAAAAGACAATTAAAAGGAGTCACTGAGGTCAAAATTATTAATAGAAACCCTTTTGTCGAAGGAGACGTTAAGAATTTGTCTCTGATAAAAATACGAAACGTTTTAACTTCAAAATGATAAATATTCTAATTTTTATCAAAGGAAAAACCCATCTCTGATGAATATGTGAACTTCAGAAACAAACAGGCATTTTTACCCTCAGAACTCAAAACCTCTTCTAATACCAATCCGATAAAAATGAAGCAAATGGGCAATGAATTCAAAAACGTGTTCCAATTTAATGATGGGACCAATGAGGTCTGAATTTAATTTACACAATGGAAAACCGCCTAAAGACTTAAAATTTAAATATTTAAAGAATGTTGCGAAGAAAGTAAATGAATTTTCCATTGTTGAGAGGAAATTCATCGAGGCGAATCGGGACCTGAAACATCATAAAAAAGGTCTGCAAATTTAAATATTTTTTTGTGAAGGGTTGTTAATTGAGGCGATGCACTTCTCGAGGCGCAAGAGAAATTCAGACAGATTTTGAGGAAGTAAATTCAATGAGTTGAGATTTTTTTATAAATTTTGACAAAGCAGATATGTTGATTTTAAATCAAATTTATGAATTTCGTTTAATTTTTCAAATTGAAAATGTTATAAATTGTCTTTGAAATTAAATAAACATTATGAATCAGAAACAAACAAAAATTTAATTTTCATCAATAAAATTGTTAAAAAAACTATTAGTGAATTGGTTTTTTCCGAGTCTTTCATAATATATTATGACCTGTCTTTTTTTAATCTTTGCTCTGGATTAACACTTCAAAATCTATAAAAAGGTCATTTTTCTTCTGTAATATCATTTCTAATTCAAATATTTCACTTGCTAAATAAAAAATTATAAATTTCATCGAATATCGAACGTCAAAATATTTATAATTTTTTTATTTTTTTTATAAAAACCTCACAACCATAAACTTCTTGCTAATGATTCGTTCCAAAAATCCGAATTCGTTCCGTGCCTCATCTCCAAGCATTTCCGATGATGAATCGCTCAACCCGAAATATTCTCATCTATTAAACTGGCTTTTCTGGGAGGAACCAGCAGCAAAATCTGGTAACTTGATCCGTTTGAAAGCAATGATTCAAAGTAAAGAAAAACCGGCTGAAGAAACCTCATTCGATTATTTGAGGCCACTAAGTATCGGAGTTCCAAGCAGTTCTCGTTTTAAAACGAGCAAAATTATGAAAAATCTGACGATTCAAATCCCCGAAGAGAACCAAGTAAAGAATTCTCTTGTTTTCAAGGAAGAAGGGCTGTTGCCTTTGAAGAATCAGGTGAACATAGAGGATTTGTTGGATATAATAGAAGGAAAAGACGGGAAGAATGAGAAGAAGTCGCAGTGTAGTGGAATTCACCGTCGGAGTTTGAGCGAGAGAAAATTGAATTATAAATGTCTCATCAACATTCCAAAGTTCAAAATGATTTTAAAAAAATACAAGAGCGCCAGTGCTATCGACCTGGTAGAGGTGATAAAGGTGATTCAGATCGAAATGAGCAATATTCAAGGAAAGGCTTGTTATGAAGTAAGAAAAATGCACGGAGTTTTAAATTTATTTATTTTTTAAATTTAGAAAATAATCTTGCGGAACATCACCAAAATCATCATAGAATTCCTCCTCATTCCCCCCTTTAAACTCAAATCCAAGATCTCCAGCCAATTTTTTGATTCGCTCGAAAAACACGAAAAACTCGTTTTCGACAAAATCAACGCCTCATTGAATAAGCAGGATTTCAACCCAAACAACGAGCAGAAATCTCCAGAAATTGCTTCAGCAGGGCTTTTCAAACCAAAATCCAGTTTCCTTCGAAACTCAGCTTTTAAGCCAACTGAATATAAAGAATCCAACTCCCCATTGAATCATCTGCATGAGTCTTTGGTGCCACCAGGATCCCCGTTTTTAGAGAAGAGAAATCTGTTATCCCCAGGAGTGCATTCTCCTTTAAGAGCCTTGTTTCCTGCGTTATTCAAAGCAAGTGAATCTTCATCACCTTCACAAAGCGGCAACTCGAGCATATCCTCACCTACTACAGGGAGTCCAATGCTAAGAGGAATGTCTGCTATGTTGAAGAAACCGATGTTGAAAGATGGTGATGAGACGAGGATCCTATTGAAGATGATAAGGTTTGTTTAATAGATTTTTGAGATAATATAGAAATTAATTGTTTTATAGCATTATTCAAACGGTGAAGTATTCATTATCGTTGTTGGGATATTGCTTCCATTATCAAAATATAATGTTTTCCTATTTGGATCGAGGGGAAAACAGCCCAAACAGAAAAAAAAGCAATTCAAAGAGCCCCTCCAGAAAAATCAGCGCGCAAATTAACGATAACACTGGAGATTTCAGCCCCTTGTTATCCCGCGCCAACAAAAGTCTCACCAAGAATCCCCCGGATTTTATGACCTCGAGCCTAACTAATCTGGGGAATTTCACAAATCCACTGATATTTCAATATGATGAATCTAGCAAGCGCGTGTTAACAGCTGAGCAGGAAATATTGAATAAGAAATATGGTATTTATAGCTTTTTCTATTAAATTGTAATTTTGTTATGCAAGAGAGATTGCCGAAAAGCGAGGAGGTCTCTGACTCTTATGAAGAGAAGTTGCTTTGCATAAAAGCAGCCATTTTCGCAGAGCAAGAAAACGATGTCATTGAAAATTCTTTGAAAGAAAAAGCCTTTTCAGTGTTAAACAATTATATGCGATGGAAGTGGAGGAAATGGAAAGCCATCACTAAGAACGAAAACACCAAAATGAACAAATCAATATTGTACTACTTGGAAAATGAAGAGATCATTTGCAAGATCTGCGCCAAAACTGTCATGAGGAAAAACATCAAAGAACATTCTCTCCTATGCAAAAGTAGAGCTGAAAACGTCATCAAGATCAAAGAGAAGGTGGATGTTTTTAAAAACGAATATTTGGTCTGGATTTTCGAAGATAGACGTAAGGTTTCATTGGAAATTTTGATTTTGAAGTAAATTTTTTGTTTTTTTTTTAAATTTTTTTTTTTTCTAAATTTTTTTCTAAGAAACAAGAAGAAAAAACTTCAGAAACAACTCACCAACTCCTCGATTTCCTGCATGCGTTCCCCAATCGACGCCATTAAAACCTCTAACATGTTCAAAGACAAAGATGGTAATAACACTCCCAACGATCCCAAACAGGACCTTTACCATTATTCTGACGATGACACCAAACGGAAATTCCGCACCAACCATTTCAAGTTCCCAAAGTACAAGGATCGTAAGAGTATTTTTGGTCAGACGAAGCTGACTATGCCTCAATCAACAAAAAATAGAGGAAGTTTTTCAGATTGTGCTAACAGAATTACGAGTGCAAGTCTAAAGGCTATTGAGGTTCAAAAAGAGCCTTGGATCCCAGCCAACAAAAAGATGCTTCAAATTGATAAAGTAAGAAAGGGGATTTTGGATGAAGAGTTCAGAGGGAAAAGAGCAAGAACTGTTGATAAACCGGAAAAGATGTATGATGTGGTCGAGACCATTGATGACACTGAGCAGGAAGAATCTGAAAGTGAGAAAGGTTCTAGTTCAAAAGCTTTAGATCATAAGAAATCGGAGGAATCACCCAAAATTTACGCCAATAGTGAAAATAATGAATTTAATGATAGTCTTGACATTTTAAAGAACGAATCAGGTCTAACAAACTATCCATTGGAATTGATGATTATGCAGAAATTAGAAGAGGCCAAACCAAGAAACTCACAAACAGATTGTATTGAAAACTTCTTAGAGAAAAAAAATCCAATCGGGGAGGATTCGTTTTTAAAGGACAATTTGCATTTGCTAGGACTTTTTGCGTTGGATCAGGTGAAGGAAAAGGAGCATCAAAACAATATCCCTGAGTTCAAAACAAATGATGAGATAGCCTTTGGAAAAACACAAATGGTGATGGGGTCCAATTCATCGATCGAGAACAAAATCATGGAGAATAATTCAATCAAGCTCGAAATTTCAGCTTCCAATTCGTCGATTGAAAACAAAATCAAGAATTCAATAAGCTCTTCCAATAAAATAAAGAAGGATGTCACCATAGAAACCAACTCATCGATTGAAAATAAGATAATGGAAGACCCAATGAAAAAGAAAAAAAAAGACTTCATAAGCAAAAAAATCAATAAAAAGTCAATAGATTCAGTTGAAAATAACAAGAATAAAGATTTTGCTGATGAATCTACGCCCAAAAAAGATGCTAATGATCTTTCAATCAAAACAGACTCTTCATCGGATGAGTATAGTTCCACTGACCAACCGAATGCCAGTACCTTCGACAAAAAGCAAGACGATTCGAAAGTCAATACTCAGAACAGCATCCTGAGCTTCAAATATGTGAGGAACATACAAAGGAAAAGTGTGAGCATCGTCAGTGGTTTTTTCCCTAAATTAGGCAAAAGAGACAGCGTTTCGATTAGTAAAAAGGATATGAACGATATGGGCCTCAATTTAGAAATCGTCCGGCTTGGCAACAACATCAAAGTCAACAAGAACAGGGTGAATTACGATGATATCCTGAAAGGCCTATTGGAGTTATTTATTAGGAACTCATGTAATTGTGACGTCGCTAACTTGAGAAGTATCAAAATAATTATAAATAATTTTTAATTTGTTTGAAAGAGGTCAAAACCTCACAGGATGACACCCTATCTAAACTGGAGAAACAGAAAAAGAACCGCCTGCCCTTACCTGAAGAATTCCTTGAGAAAATAGAAAAAATATGCGAGGTAATTAAAGAACACTTCCTGATGCTCAACGAGCTTTCCGAAATTGAAAAAAAACTTTCCAATCTCAATCAAACTCTATCAATTCAAAGAGAAGGGATTCGCAAGGCTTCACGATTCAAAGAAAGGAATGATGGCATTCAAGACGCAGCCAAAAAGTCCCTTCCCCTTCCTTCTTTGAACTTAAGCAAGCAATTTCTAGAGAAAAACAAAATGATCTTGGAAATCGACTCGAAAATATCTAACTTTATGAATGATCCTAAAGAATCAGTGCAACTTTCTATCCCCAAGTCCCCCCATATTACAGAGACCCCGAAAGAGACCCAAAAGGATGGTAGTCAAAAAAAAGACAAAATCCATTTAGACTTACTGGACCTGAACATTGTGGAATCGCTCACGAACATCACTGACACTGAAGAGGCCAAAAACACACAAAATTTCATAAAGGAGGCGCAAACTGAAGGGGGGATAGGTGAAGAAAAAGCCACGAAAAATTCGTGTGAAGAACTCAAAACTCAGGTGTCGATCAAACAAATTCGCATGCAATTCTCTCCGAGACATAGAGTCAAGAAAGTGCCCACGTTTACTTTGACCCAATCGAAGGATATGCAAAAAAAAAACACTGGCATGAGTATTCTTCCAGCCTCTTTGAAGAATTTCCAACAGTTGACGTTTCAAGAAAGGAGACAATCTTCAGTAGTGAAAGCATTTTTTGAAAATACGAACTATCGGCTTGAGCTATTGAATTGTGGGATTGAAACTTTGACTCTTTCAGATGGAGGTTCGCCATATCTGACGACAAAGGCGAGAAAGAAATTCGTGAAAATATTTAAAGAAGATGATGAAGAGGATGAATATGAGGAAAACGAGCACAATTTCAGCGAAAACAACCTCAGAATATGTGAATCATCTATCATCAAGGAGTCAAATTACTTCAATGAGGAGGGGTTCAACATCAATTATGATAGTTTCGAGTTCTTAAAGCTGATTTCGAAGGGTAATTATGGGAGAGTATGGCTGGTGAAAAGGAAGGTTGTGGGGGATATCTATGCCATGAAAATAGTGAATTTTGCAGAAAAAATGAGTAAAAACAACTTGGACCTCCTGCGTAAGGAAAACCAGATTTTCTCATTGATTTCAGGGGATTTTGTTGTGAAAGCCCTCTTTACATTCACGCATGAAACCTATATTTGTTTCGTGATGGAATATATGTACGGGGGAGACCTGGGGTCCTATTTGGAGAAGATGACTTATTTTGAGGAAAAAGATGCGAAATTTTATATAGCGGAAGTTATATTGGCAGTTGAGCACCTGCATCAACAAAATATCATTCATAGAGATCTAAAGCCGGATAACATTTTGTTGGATAAAGAAGGACATATAAAGTTGACTGATTTCGGGTTGAGTGACATCGGGTTTGTGTACCATCGAAAGAAACAAGAGAAGATTGAAAAACAACAAAATCCATTTCAAAAGTACAAGACCAGCAAGAACATCCTCATAGAAAATAATTTGACGAATAATGCGGAATTTACCCAAAATCACTCTTTAAGAAAGAAATCGATTCTTCAAGCACACTCCTCCAATGAGAATCAGAATCAAACTTCTGAGGAATCCGGTTCAAGAAAGGTTAATATAGTAGGGACTCCAGATTATATGGCACCTGAAGTTTTGGATGGAAATGGATTGCAAAATCCAGTGATTGATTGGTGGAGCGTAGGAGTGATGCTGTTTGAGTTTTTAATAGGTATCCCTCCGTTCAATGATGACACGAAGGAACTTGTGTTCGAGAATATAAAGAGACATTATATTCCATGGGACAAGTTGGATGAAGGATTGGTGTCAACTCAGGCAATGGATTTGATCAATAAATTGTTGATTGAGGACCCAAAGATGAGGCTGGGTTCCAAAGGATCAAAGGATATCATGGAGCATGAATTTTTTAGAGGTTTTGATAAAAAGAATAAAAATT
>Ga0302186_10001455_pt1 | contig 19596 bp, 18 predicted proteins | sample II_Bog_E1_2_FD_198782 | JGI IMG/M metagenome (GOLD analysis project Ga0302186, IMG submission 198782) | Peat permafrost microbial communities from Stordalen Mire near Abisko, Sweden - II_Bog_E1_1 | ecosystem: Environmental > Terrestrial > Soil > Wetlands > Peat | place: Sweden: Abisko...
CAACCCCAACCCCAACCCCAACCCCAACCCCAACCCCAACCCCAACCCCAACCCCAACCCCAACCCCAATAAGTAATTAAAAAATATGAAATGAATTTACTTAATTTAGTATTAACTTTTGCGCTTCAAATTATTTGTATATATTAGACTGAAGCCTCTTTTTAATAATAATTAAATATCTAAGTATGGACAGTAAAAGTAAACTACAAAGTTTTCATGCAAGCATTAGAAAAGGGCACCATGATAGCTTTTTCGAGAAGAAACGCATCAAGATACTGGAACATCTCGAGAAAAAATAGAAAATGATGGAGGAGTAATTCGAGCCCATCAATAACAGCATCAATCTTACTCTCAATGATCTAATAAAAGCAGCTAAGTTCTCTCAATCTGAATCTGGAATCAGGGCCCTAAAAATAGCAGATTACTAAACTATCGTCTTGAAATATTTAGGGGAGGAATACATCAATTCTGATTAGCAATTTTTTGCCTCTTACATTTTGTGCAATCTCTTTTTTATAAGGTAAGCCCCGCCGAACTAAGAAATGACTAAAAGGATATTACACTTGATGAAAAATGGCGATATACGGACCATTTAAAATTGCTTATCAATACTTCAACATGTATTACTCGATTTTCCTGAATGGAGGAATCATGTTGTAAAGGAATAAGGCCTCGTGGATAAATTAAGACATCTTTTTATGGTACCTCAACCATCAAAAAAATATCTTCAAACTCTATTGATGGTTGTTCATCGCACTCTCTACAAGGCACCAGCGCATGACTCTTTTAAAAACATCAAAAAACCATTGTGCCAGATCATCATGAACATCTAAACTGAAGATTTTGACATTCTCAAAATAGCAATGCACAGTCTACATATAATATCGATTGCCTACCCCGAAGACACAGGAAAATTCATCACTCAAGCAGCAATAATTCCTCGGCTCATTAACATTATATTCACTCTGAATGATAAAGGGTTAACATTCATCACATTAGAGTTAATAAAAGCTAGTTTAAGTACAATAACAGCCAAATTATTCACTTAAAAAGTTGTTCCTTTTATTCGGGAATTAGAACAAAGAAAATATGAAATTGGAAATATTAATTCCGCATTTTCCACAATTAGGATACAAAAACTCGCCTACAATATTATTAACTAGGCACTGGAGACGGGAAAACTGGAAGCAGAAACCTTTTTCAATGACTTGCTGGCTTTTTTGTTACTATAAGTGATGCAAGTAGCAGATGATAAAGAGATTATTGACTTTTTAATTCGTATTTTTTCAATAGTTCTTCTCAACATCCGCAGCTAATCCGCAAAAGTCAAGATAGACCAAGCATTTTAAAAGATAAGGGAAAACTATAGTGATAATTTCAGTATAATGGCCTATCTGAAATAGATTGATGGACTACGAGACCATATTTGATTCTAATCATTTATACTTTATGAAATAGATGTAAATCATCACTTTCTCAAAGCTTAAAATTTACGTTTTGCTTTCTGAAACTGCCCTCCCTCCCAATATATTTGCTTACATTTTGAACATCTCCAAAATTCAGTTATGATGTTATCTTCATGCACAAAATTAATATCCTTTCTGGCCTCTTCTGTCGATATGATAATGAGTTCGGGATTGTTGCACTTGACACAACGAGAAAGGGTTCGATAGTCTTCCAAATTGATGTGAAACACTTTTTTAAGTTCTGCAAACATTAGATCACTGTCATTTCTCTCCTTTAAAAGGTAAATCGGAATATGAGCATATCTTTTAAGAAGCAGTTTGGCGTCTCTTGTGATTAAAATACGTTTTTATTTTTTGGCTTGAGTCACAGCAAGCTAATAATCCTTGATGGCTATAAAATCGGCGTCTAACCCACAATTTCTCATCGTTGAACAGAGTTTTTTGAGCATGTTGTCGATCAAAAATATTGGATTATTTACATATTATTGAAATTTTATAAAATCGAATTATCCTTCTCCTCTTTTTAACTATTCCTTGCTTGCCTTGCCTTAGCCCTTTACATCTTCAACCTAATGTTCTATATTCTCCATGATGGCTTCTGTTTCCAATTCAATTTATTTAACTTCAGTTTTAATTTTTTAATAAATCAACAGACAAATATAGGCATCGAGGGCAGCATAATAAAGTTGTGTTTTTTTAAGAGGTCTCCGGTTCCAATTACTACGTTGTTCGTATTTGCACATTTTTTTGTTTAAAAACTTTTCAGCCATAAAAGCAAGGGAGCTGAATGTGTTTTGAGGATAATATTTTTTAAGGAGATGAGTTAAATCGACCATACTTTTGATGTTCATCTTCTTCTAAAAATTTTGATAGAGAAATTGCAAATCACTTGAAACTGTGTGCCCAATTTTGACAATTCGCTCATCCTCCATTAAAGTTATTATAAAACAAATAAACTCCTTGCTGTGCCTGAGTTTATAGTAATCAAAAATAAAATAATTTTGTTCAGTCGCTAACTGAATAATCGACACTCCACCTTCTTAATATTTCGTAGCAGTAGCCCAAAACTAACTATCAAAACCTATCTGATTGCAATGCAGAATAATTTATTGAGCTTTAAAGAAATTGGAGTCAATTTGATCGATGACCTGAATTTTGTTGCTGTCTGCCATTTAGAAATAATCCTCTTTGCAAAACACTCCTTTTTTGCCATTCTCCTGTAGGATATACTCAGCCGGAATAAAATCATCTTTCTCATAGAGAGGATTTTTAATTTATTGACCCTTCAGTTCAGTTATTATCTTGGCTCTATAAAGTAAAGATTAAGCTATTCTCTCTGCTTCCTCGAGAGTTTTAATTTCCATGGTTACTTTCTAAGTGTCAGAATCACTATTCAATTATTTGTTAAATGACTTTAGGATTGAGTTTGCGTACCACTCTACAAATTTACTATTAAAGGATATTTTATCTTCCACGATATACCACTCTGGAAATCTTCGCACAATGTCCCTGTAATGTTTTTTCATCACTGCATGCAATATCTTCGGGTGGTCGTGAATATCTCTGCGAGTGAGATTTATTAACTTCTCACTCTAATTTACTTGTATGCAGTCAAATACTTTACTGGCTATTTACTCATCCCTCTTTAACAGGCTCAAAACATATTCAGTAAATAGCTGATCCTTTTTTGTAATGCGTGGTAGAAGTTGTTCATACTCGAACACTAATAATAACTTCTTATCTTCCTCACTTGATTTTCTATTCTCCTTAAAGATTAGATAGTATGAACAGGTTTGCTGAATTCTATTCTCGAAAAGAATTCCCGTTAAAAATAATAAGAACCTAAATCAATGAAGTGATACTCTGGAGTACTTGCAGATTGGAAGCGTTCTACAAGTTAAAATTTATTTAAAAATTGGTTCAATAATTGATAAGGAATCAACTTCCATCTTTTGAAAAGTTCCTCTTGAATTATAGGAAATGAGATTGATTACTTACTCTAAAACCATAAATTTTAAAATTATAAATATGTCGCCATGATAATGGGTGGGGTTACCGAGCAGTCTTTGAAATTTTTTATTAAATCAGCAAACAGGTTAAGTGATTCAGTGAATGCAGCTTTATTTTTAATGTCCTGCGCTAATTGTTATATGAGAGACTTTTTAATTTATTGAGTGAAAATAGGTACATGCTTGTTATTAAGTGGGGAAATGTATTGTTTGATAAAATCTGTCTTTGCTGCATTTGACTCTAAGTTGACAGTTACTTACGATAAGAGCAATGACTTAAAGAACTCATGAAGTAAATTTGCATCAACTACGAAAGGGTCCGTTCTTAATACTTTCTTTTTATCGTGCTGCAAAACAATGGCATGAGGTTTTTAATGGTTTGTAACATTTTTATCAATTATATTTTAGTATTTTTAGACTGGAATTTCAGGGAGGGGACTGTTGTCCATGATTAATTCTTTGATTATAAGAAGGATCAATAATATTCTGAGTTTTAAATTGAAATGAGTAAAATAATTGCTGATGACGGCTATGAGCAATCTAATTCGTAAATTGTTTAAAAGTCATTAAAGTACGTATATAGTTAAATAATCAATACAAACATTGTTTTATCATTTATTTAGTTCATCCACCTTAATATACACGCTCTATCTTGAAATTTTGAATCTACCCTGGCTTAAACTTCACGCCTAATTTTTATCTATACTGCCTGTATTCAGTTTTATTGATTAGTATCTTTAATTTATCTCTATAAATAGCCTCGTTGGACTATAAATAAGGCCAGTCGAATCCCTCCTCCCTCAATGAATCGAGAATACCCTAAAGCTAGCTCATCAGTGTCCTTTCAAGGTTTAAGGACGATTATTTGCATATAAGACTGATATTGTTGCCATTTTCTGCTTGGAATTAAATAAATATTTTGATTGAATTTTGTTTGTTTTTGATGGATGAAAATATCTATGATGAGATTTTATATTATATTGCCTTTTCCTCTTCTGCCATTCCTTTTATTTATTTTTTATTTTAACTCATACTCTCAATTATATTAAAGCAGACTATTTTGCAACCAAGCTCATCAATCACTTTAATTAACGTCTTTTAGCAAATTTGATTGTATGTCTTTTTTTTACCATTTATCTTCATATAGCAGGCTTAAAGATTTGCGAATTTAAGACAAGGCAAACTCTTTAAAAAGGCAATTACATTTTTATTGGGATCGTAGCTTTAAGCAAAATTTACAATCTTTTCGTTAAGTAGAACATAGATGACTGATTTGGTTTATTCTTCAGGAAAAACTATATAAATTTGGTAAGGATGTTCTAAATTCTCTTTGAGGATATCCTCAAAGCAATCATCTCCTTTTATTTGGATTGTCTTATTACTATTGCTTACGACGAGCACTTCCTCAAAAGGAGGAAACATATAGCCACTTTAATTGATATTTTGCATTTAGCTGATAAACTTAGGGTAGAGTTATTGCAAAGTTTCTCCTTCAAGCAACGTAAATTCTATAGGTTAGCTTTTATTGAATAAACTAAAAACGAGGATTGATGTCATCTATAAAATTGGAGATAAATAACTTAATTTGCGAATGGGAGATAATAATAATTATACAATTATGAGAAAGAAGTAGGCAAATCCCTACAAATCTATAAAAAACCTTGCCCCTCCTTACCTCACCAAGGAATAAATTAATTAATTTCAATCGTAATTCACTCTTCTCGATAAAGAATTGAGTGTAAAGCGCTTGAGGGAGGTTATGATTGCGCAGAATTATAACAAAACTGATAAAATAGTTATACAATTCATTGAGGAACTCAAGACTAAAGAGAAAATAGGCTTCGAGGAGTATGTACAAGCTATGATAGAGTTTTTTATGAAGCAGGATATGAATGATGCCATTGTTGAGATACTCGCTGATCCCTAAAGTGGAGAAATCAGTAGAGACACTATCAAAGAGATCCTTTAGGATAGCTTGGGAAGAGATATTTATCTTCCCGAACTAAACACAATAATAGACTAACTCAAAAAGCAGGAGTCATCAGTTTTAAAGCTAAAAAGATAAAAAACTCAGCAAGATTCGCCTGAAAACTGATATTATTTTAATCCTCTCACTTTCATGACTTTGAATCAATTTATTAGATAGCTAATTACTGCTTCAGATTGTATTTTTGAATGCATATTCTTTATTTGCGATAAAACTGTAAGCAAATAAATGTAAATAAAAATGCAACATTTGAAGCTTTAATAAGATATAATAATAACCTTGAAATTCCATTTGTATGTAATCATATATGAGTGAGTAATGGTATCATTTGCAATGTTTTCGTGATTGTAATAATAATCTCTGTACAATAAAAAAATATGTAACAATTCAGCCATGAATGGAAAAAAACAGAAGAAACCAAATCTCTTAGATGCAATTTGATACAGTCACTACCTTTCATTGATCAAACTAAAATATGCACATAAACTGTAGAATAATCTCCTGATAATTATCAATCTAATAGGCAACTCCTCAACCAAGAACTCATGCAATAACTTTCAAAATCAGAAAAGTAACTTATTTGTTAGTTCAGACAATTTAAGCAGTAAATTTTATTTAAGAAGTTCAAAGATGTATCAGCAGTGAAGAAAAAGCTATCCATGAGCCCTAAAAAGAAGATAACTTTGAGGGAGAAGATATTAGAAACAGTCGAGAACAGTCCCATTAGAAAAAAAATATAAGACAGTAAAATCAAATAAAAAAGCTTTTCTAAGTAATCATCGGCTTTCTCCTCGATAATGAGGAATAATGCCAGACAATAATAAAAACAATTTAAGCTTATCAATAATTAACCTCCTAATAGAGCATTTTTATATCAGCCCTACAAGAAGCGATCGACTGTGAACCAGCCCGAGCGATTGAGGCCAATGATAAGTGAATCGAATATTAACTCAAACGATGTGTATTTCTTCAACGTGGAAAAGATAATACTCTTGTAAGACCGACACAAGAAATCATCAAGTTTGATGGTCAGTGGTATGGGAGATGAGAAGGAGAAATCATATTATCGCCGCCAATAAAAAATACCAAACAGCAAATTGATCCGAGAAATTAATATCATCAAAGAAAAACTCAACATTCAAAAAGTTATAGATTTAAATTAGGAGTCGCACTTTCAAAAGGGACGCAATCTTCCAAACATTATCAATATTAAATCTTTGGATTACAAACCCGAAGTAATGAAGGCAAATTAACAAAAATTAGCCAATCTAGAAAAAACTTAAATTAACCAAGAGGAAAGTGAAGAGCCCGTCATGATCAGTTTGATCAACTAGAAACATTTTAAGAAGAGCGAAAGTGTAGGGATGAAATCAAAAGTTACAAACCTACACATTAGAAATTTTCGCAGAAAGTTTATTGTTCCTTTTGAAACCTACTACTATCGCGACCTACTTTGGAAAATCAATTTTACCAATAGTATGTATGTTTAAATTCCATTAGAATATGAACATAGGTTAAAGGTATTTGTAGGCAAGGGCAATAACTCCTGCATGGTCAGTGGACTTATTATGAGAAGATATTGGTTTTCCTTCACCGATCGAGTTTAATAAGCCAACTTTGTATGGACACAGCTTAAATAACTCACCTATTTGAAGAAACAAACAAAGACTACAGCATAAATTCCGTTATAACAGTTTGAAAAAGGAAAATATCAGTCGCAACTTTTATTAACAAATATTGATAGTTTAGCCTATGTCTCATATTTCAATACTTATTTCAACAGTGAAGAGCACTGCGATGAGCGCCTGTTAGCCAGGGTTAAGACCTTTAAATATAGAAAATTCATCAAGTGTTCGGACATCAAATAGCAGCGATTGCACAACCACTTAATTAACAACTACGTTATTGGTAATAAAAAAGCCCTTTTCAATACAATGTCAAATTACTACCACGAGGTCAAACTCGAGGTGTTCGAGCATCTACCCCTCACTTTTCACATTAAAGATGGAATGGAGGATAAGAAATATTTTTAATTTTTAAAATACTATCATAAGAGAGCTAAATAAATCACAAGGGCTAATCAAGAGAAAGGCAGAGTGAAGGAGTATAATGCTTGGATAGTCAAACCAGGTGAAAACAGCAATAGAGGCAATGGAATCAAAATGTGTCTGACTCTTGAATAAATTAGGTCAGTGCTAAAGAAAAGATAACGATATCCAGACGGTAGTTATCGTACCTATATTGTACAAGCCTACATTTAACGTCCTCTGCTCTACTTTAAGCGAAAATTTGACTTGCGGCATTACATTCTAATAACCTGCATAAATGGAATGATAAAAGGTTATTGGTACAAATAAGGGTATGTGCGTACAACTTCGAACGAATATTCACTTAATTGCAGTGATAGTTCTATCCACCTCACTAACGATGCTGTCCAGAAAAACCTCCCAGATTATGGGAAGTATTAAAAGGGGAATAAGATTAGTTATGAAGAGCTCAGTTCTTATATCTAAAAATATCACAAAAAGAAGGGCATTAATTTTTATCAGTCTATCTATCCTAGAATGAAGGTAAATCATCAAATATTTAGAAAATGGGCACGGATGCCATTAAGGCTTGCTCGGGAGGCATCGACCCCGATAAACTACAAAATAATTTTTAGGTGTTCGGTTTGGATTTCATGATCGACGCTAATTTGGATGTTTGGCTCATTTAAATTAATACTAATCCATGCCTTGAGCTTTCATGCCCTTTGCTAAGTTCTCTCATCCCCAAAATGGTTGAAAACACTTTAGAGTAGTTTAAATTTAACTTAGATTGACAATGGATGCCATGTTTCCTCCTCCAGTGCGATACTCACCCAAAGGACTTCATTATTTCAAATAACTCTAGAAATAAAATAAGTTCTAATTGGTGTATGATGAGCGTGTATAACGACTCTACAACGGTTCGCTACAAGTTCTCGATAATAAGCTTTTAGAAGAGTAGGACGACACATTCGAAGACTGTGGTGATGACTGGGAAGATTCATGATATTTACTGTTTTATGCTATTGAATTTTGAAGAGCGTTATGAATATTATGATATATGATCATATTTTAAATGTTGGTGGTTACTGAATCCCCATCCTTCGGTTGTATTTCAGCCTAGTGTACGCAACAGTCCGTTCCTACTATTTCTGTGCAATAATGTACACCATGTAACCACATATTCCCACAGCTATACAGAACATTATAAAATTATATATAGATTCCCTTGATATTTAGAATACTAGTTGCTTTCGGTGGTACTCCTCTAATTTTTATTTGTGGCGTTTCATTGTTGATTAGGCGATAGGAATTATGGGAGTATGTCGAAACTACTCGATGGGACGCAGCTACAAGAAGTTTCGAGCATCTTCCGCCTCAATTGAGCCAGGCATTGACAGATTAACCAGAAAATTCTTTCGCAATTTTTGTAGATATGGCGAATCGTGAGTCAAAACATAATTAAATTCCAAAGACTGGGATAAGATTTGAGTGGGTGGCGAAATAGATCCATAGAGTTCGTCTTCCTTCCAAAATGTTTCAATTCCTTTGCAGTAGTCCTGGAAGGAGCTATCTACAGTTAAGTTTAACGCATTCATTATGTTTTGATTTGGTGTTTCTAATAATTCAACAAAATCTGGGTCAATGCATATTGGAAAATTCTCGTTTTTTATCGGGACTAAACCATAGAACATCTATCTTTTCTCCAGTTCTTTAGGAGTTCCTTACGGTTTTGAAACTTCTCTTTGAGGTTAATTTCCCAGAATCAAATCAATTTAGGATTGACTGATGGTATCCGACTACCTTAGAATCTGGGAGGCGCTTGCGTATAAATATTTGTTATGGTTGAATAGGGACTTAGTGTATTTTGTAATTAGCGAACTTGAGAATATTCTTTTGATCATAGTTAATTATAGCAATATCAACTTCTTTATATATTCGAGTAATAAATTACAAATCCATTTTGAATTAGAACAAATGACAAATGGCATGTTGAGTAATTTGTCTAAATGAACTTAATTAAAAAGATATTAAATGTATAGGTTTGTTTATTTTTAGAATCATCCATTTTATTAAGATATTCATTGCTAATACTTCAGGACTGATATTTTATATTATTTTACAAGATATTCTAATGCAATAAGCAAACCCCAATCATCAATATTTAAATAATAAATGTCATTGAAGAATACAATTTGTTATCATCATTGAGAAATTGCCTATTTGGTGACAATTTACATCCAATTCAATACTCACCATAGTCAAAAGCTGTGAAGAACGAGCAGAATATTTTTTGATTCTCACTCACAGCAGGAAATAGAGCATTAAAATGAGAATCTTCCTCTCTTCGACTGTCTTGCAAATCAAATTCTTAAAGTGGACTCAAAGTATGAATAGAGGAGCGTGATATCCTCAGCTTCTCACTGTCATCCATTAGAATATCCCAGGGCTCATTCGAGTAGTAATTGTATATTTATTGGGCTTCCTTTAACTCAGATGAGCTTTCTTGATCAGACTAAGCCATTTGAATTCTACGCTTCCTTTAGTCATTAGCCTTTCTGAGAGTTTTCCTCCTGAGTTTAGCTACAAGCTGCCTTCGATTGTATACAATGAAAAATGGGTCTGTGCTGCCTGCTTGGTCTTCTTCATAAGTTGTTTCAGTGGCAGAGATGAGTTCTTTCATGTATTCTTAATTTATTATTAAACATTTCCAAAGCAAACTCTCGTAATTTGTGTTTTTGATGAGAGGAGTACATGAAGGATTGAGCTAAACATCTTTTTAAGTCAAGATCTTCCATCCTTACCAAATAATAATCTTAAGCAGGTTAATATGAATCAACACCAAATTGAATTTGATTTATTTAAAAATATCTTATAAACCGATTTATTCATTATAAACCAGTGAAATTTACCAATGCTTTTATTGGAATAAAATAATTGCGATTTCAATTTAAAAAACCAATAGCGAGAAGAGCAGACTTTATTTCACTCCAAAGATTCATATGGTATCTCAGTTTGTTTGCAAGAAGACTAAATTTTATAAAGAAGAAACATTTTAATTTTAGAAATGATGGTTTTGCTCTGCGAGCTAAGATTATTGCAGATAACAACATGAAGTAAGAAATCGGTTGTATTTAATTTTATTTATTGCAATTCGTCATCTTCTCTCAAGAATAATAATTAATTACATTCAACATGTCCACCTGCAAGCCTTTTCAGAATAATATTCTAGATGGAGACAAAGGTAAAGTCATGCTCGAAATTGCCAAGACATTCAAAGGCGATAGCCGCTTTAAACTCGACGATAGATTCTAAAAAGATGTAGATTTCGAGAAGATGCCATAAAATTTTAAGAAAACCCTGGAGAATGATCTCCTTCGGAGGGTACAAGAAAAAACTAAAAAAATCAAAAAAGAACAACCCACATTAATCATCAGAAGATTTGAGCCGGGAACGGAATCAGCTGAAAAAATAGTAAAAAAGGCAGAGGGAAAAAAGCAATACGTAGAGAGTGTAATGAAGGGGGAAAAGAGGAAGATGGCTAAGTCAAACATACCAACAATTTCTAAGGGAATCGATAAAGTTAGCAAAGCAAACAAACTCTTATCGAAGTAATAGTAAAAACCTCTGCCGAAGTTCAAGCTAGAGGTTAAAGGTGATAAAAAGGAAGCCTTCAAGCCCAGTAGTTTTAAGCTTTTCGAATGATTTATTCATACTCGTATCATGATCAAAATATTAATCCAATTAATCATCAAATATTTTGTCTATTTCTTAAGGAATGTGGCTTTATGTATCTTGCATAGACATTTTTAATTATATATTATGTAAGTCAATCAATAAGAAGAGTAGTTTTTCGATATTTTGAAAGCTCAAATCAAAGATAATTCAACCAAAGAAGTAGTTTAATATAAACTGAAACCTGAACCTCTCGCAGACATCAAGTTAACCATCAAAATATTTGAACTGATTCAGCAGCTTCTTCCCTTCAAACAAGTAAGGAAAGGAGTTAATGAAATTTTGAAATAAATCACGAAGAACCATGTTGAGATTGTCATTATGGCTGCTGATTGCGATCCTATCTAAATAGTCATGATTCTGCCTGCAAAGTGTACAGAAAACAACATAGTCTACTGCTTCATCGAGAGTAAAGCAGCACTTGGTAGAGCCTGTGGCATTAATCGACCAGTCGTGGCAGCATGTATCACGATCAAATAATTTTCACCGCTGCAGGGATCTATCTTATAGATTAAGGACAAAATTTAACAGTTGTTCGTGTGATTCACCTTGACTTTCTTTATTCTTATATTTTAATTTTATTAGCAAGGATTTAGCACTTAATAAATATGTAAAAATATCATGGCTTTGATCAGCTGTTCTATGATTACCTATTTGAAAAAATTATCAAAGACGGAGGACTAAGAATGCAACTGATCGCATCTGAGCTCGGTATATTTCATATAATTTAGTCAAAGAATTACAGACCGGGTTCGAACCAAAACATCCTCTGAATATATATCGAAAGCAGTATGGAAACATTTTTGAAGCCCTTAAAGCCATCAAAGCTAAACCCTATTTTATCCTCGATAGCATGGTGATCAGAATGAAAAAACCATAAGAAGTAAGACAACTGGGTATTCGCAAGGACCTCATGTAAAAGTACGAGCAAAAACTCATACAAAATAGGGTGAAGGAGATTGAAATAATGAAAATAAATAATGAAAATGAATGCAAGGTATGTGGCAATGTATATAATGTAAATGTAAATCCGCCGTGCGGAAAGGGAAAGCATCAGCCACGATATTGATATGAATATTGTGATATCATTTATTAAAGTTTTAGTTTATAACAGCAAAAAAGTTCCCTATCCGGGGATCGAACCCGGCCCGCCAGGGTGAAAACCTGGTATCCTAACCATATAGACTAATAGGGAGTGGTACTTATCTACGATAGTTATCCTTATTATATTATTTCCACTCGATTCTCCATTTGCTCAGATAAAAGACTGACGAATCTATTTTTTATTTGTTTTTAATGCGTTTCTAAGATATAATTAAAATGATTCATTTGATCGACTAGAATGCTTCAATAAAGTACTTTTTCTATGATTCAGCAATAAACTTACTGCATTTCCTGCGGCTGACATTACCGTTTCTATCTTTGGAACTCAAGCAACTGGAAAAAGTACTATTTTGAATTTTACCTTTAATTCTTCATTTTCAGTTCTTAATACATCAGTCAATCGGCATAGGTGCACCAAAGGGATTTGGCTGCAAAACACTAACAACATCAATATTATAGACACTGAAGGATTTGACTCTACCTAGCGTAGTGAGGATGAAAAAACATTTGAGAAACATATTAGTCTGTTTTGTGTGGTTTTGTCAGACGTCATTTTGATAAATTTGTTCATGAATGAAGTAGGCAGATACTCTGGAGGGCATTTAGATATCCTCGATGCAATATTTAAAGTCGGCGAAAGACTGGTCTTGCCGCAGCTCAAAAAAATAATCTTCATAATCAGAGACTTTGAAAAAGACGCAAATCGTAAAATAATATAGGAGGAATTATCCAAAGAAATGGCAGGCCTCATAGATAAGTATAAAAACAAATGCCTTAAATTCACTATTCACTATTATTTCATGTCTAATTATCTCTATGAGCATGAAGAGTTTACAGAACAGGCTACAAAATTGAGGGCGATGATCACTGTTAAAAAAGTATCGGATTTCAATGGGTACTCAGGAAAAGACAAACTTATTTATATTAAAGAGTTATGGACAAAGATTAGAAACGACCATTAAATTGATCTGAAGTCGATCGATGATGCCTTAAAGAATTTTGTTTTTGAAAGAATTAAGAAGTAGTGTCTAGCTTTACTAAATTAATAGATACTTAAAACAAACAATTTATAGAATGCCAAAAGTTATGCGACTTATATCCAACAGTTAAAGAAATCATCTGAAGACTATTATCTTGGTAATCGGCCAAGACACATGAAAATGTAATAAGTATCTTTGCATAGTCTGAAGGCTTTTAATGTATTTGAGCCAACAGCGATTAAGTACTTCAACGATCACTTGTTGAAAAACATTTAATAATAATTATAGTTAAATCTTCAAATGTAGATTGACAATAATAAAAACAGCAAGAAGCTATCCCATCTAATCTTCAAAAAGAGAAAATAAATAGTGGATCATTACAAAAAGATAATCACTAATCACAAAGAATATTCTCTCTTATTGAGGTATTTTAATTAAAAACTGGCAGAAATTATAGGCAAGGAGGAGAGAAGACTTACCCATCTCTTCAACCTTTTTGAAACCGCAGCAGAAAACTAGCTCAATAATTTGCTAAGCCAGCAAATATCACATCTTGTTTTCAATTAGCAGCAGATTAACCAAAAAATTAAAAAGATTTGCGGGGATTATCACTACAACGAGTGGGAAATTGAGTTCAAGTAGATATGGTAGCGAGTCAGCTATCGCTGTATGGAAAAGTTGTTGCCTCAGCAGATACAATAAAAGTCAAGCAAATGTATGAAGGATATATGGTTTCTTTCACTAGATCAATCCACAAATATAATTGCTTATCATACCAAATTGGAGAAACAATCTTTGACTTTTTGTCGAGATATTTTACTGTTTATGCACGAATAGAATACCTTTGTGCAGCCACTCAGTCAAGTCAAAGATATAATAAGAGAATGCCTCCGCAAACGGTTGGTCTAGGAAGTACTTCGTTTTTAACTCAGCAAAAGCGTTTTAAATTATCATTAACGCTAATCTTATTGATACTGCTACTTCTTTACGGTTAAATATAAGTTCTTTTGAACTGGATGTCCGTTAAAAAGAAGGAAAGGCATATTTGGCTGAGTATATATTGGTACGGCTGCCTCATTGGCTTTGTTATGGCCTCTGTAAATAAGTTGTGGTTCAAACAGAAAAATGGTTGAATGTATGATAATATATATTAAGTATGCACTAAAAAGTTTTAAATTTATAATCATCGATAATTTCTCAGTCCTACCTGCCAGGCAAGAGAAGGAAGAGACACATGACTACGGCCATGCAATTTAGTGAAGCTTTCTAAAAAGCCATAATTTTTAGTTCTCAACACTTTTTCTGTATAGGGATCCTGCTTATGCGCGCCGTCAAGTGCCAATTCTTTATCATTGGAAGTTAACTTTAATTTCTTCGCACACCCCTAACTATGATAATTGTTACGTGCTTAATAAAAGTGGGAAGTTATTTTCTATCTTTGTACGGTAGAGTATTGAAATGCTTTTAGGAACTGGTTGTCAATTTGCGTTGAAATTCGCTTCTGAGTTGGGCATAGAAATTGAGTTGGTCTTCCGTTTGTTGTGGGTGCCCTGGATTTTTTAGTATCATGTGATCGTATTAATTGGCATGAAAGAAGGGATGCTCTTGCTTTAGTTTATTTTCGCTTCGGATATTGGTGAGTTATGTCTTTTTAAAATATACTTCAGGCGGTGAGCAGTCGCCGAGTTCCAATTTTGGGGCGACAACATCTTAACGAAGGTTAATAACCCAGTTAAGATCGTTTTCTGTGGGGCTACCCTTGGCTAACAGATGCCGAAATTCAGTGACATTTCGACTCATGAAGTTCCGTTTCTTTGTCTTCTTTTCCTCTGACTTCTTTTCTGACATTAATTATTTTTATTATAGAAGAATCAATTATTCCTCTTCCAATCTCTGCATAACAGCAAAAATATGGATGAAAAATCATATCTGCTCATCAAACTATTGAATTGACGTCGTACTACTTGGACAAAAAGACGAATCAAAATAATTACAAGTTGTCCAGTCTCATTTTGGATCGGTAGTTATTAGCTCATTGAAAATTGTCGCTTAATTTATGATTAATATATGATAATTGCAAAAGAGTTATTACTTAATCATTGTTGGCAGAACTTTGCCTCCAATATTTAGCGTTTTAAAATTTCACGATTTGAGATTCTGATGGATTTATTTTAGGACTTCGCCCTTGGTTTCCACAGAATGCTTTCTTGCAATTCCTTATTTGTTTAAAGTGTATCCTACATAAACTTTTGTTGAATTTACTCTCTGTTGCCCTCAATAAAGAAAGATCTTGCTGTCACCATGTCCACAGCCTCCTTCATCGCTTGATTATTCGCTCGAGCTGAATTCACCATTGCAATATGAGATTTGAATCTGTGATCTGAGTTTTCCATTTCAAATTTTTACCGACTCGAGTCTTTAGACCTTCTGGTTGCACTAACAGCTAAACCATTTTCGGCGAGTGTTATTCCATAATTTAGAGTCACGTAAGGAACTGATGAAATTTGTCGTTTTCCGCTGTTAGTGAACTATTCATTAGTCATCATATTTTTGTTTCCTTGATTATGCAAGATTTACTTATCTTTGAAGAGAGGAAAGAGTATTTCTTCACCCCATTTACATTAGCAACCTTAGGCTATATGGTAGAAAGAGTTATGGTATTTTCTGGATTAAACTATAATTGAATAATATTGGCTTTTGTGTGATGGAATTGATTAATTTAACCATTTAAAATGATATGACCTCCCATACTCTCTACGCTTGTGATAGGCACATCCTCCTTACCTTTTCCATTTAGATTTTATCGCATTTCATGATAATGCTACTTCATGCGAACCTATTTCATTCTAGCAATGGTCTATATCTTAGCTTTTTCTGCCTGCTTTACTGCCTCTTCAGCTAGTTTCTACTTCTTATAGTTCCTCAGTCGATTGAAGGTTTATATTTCTTCCTTAAAACTCGCAGGAGCTCCTTCTTTCAGTTTTACTAGTTTTTATTTTCTATTCTGCACCTCAGAAATAGATTTTCTTTTTCTTGGATGACAACTTACTGCTCTTTTTTCTTCGACTTTTTACAATTTTGATTCGATTTGAATTTGAGTACAATCCTTTGCTTGCAATCGGCCTCCCTGCATCGTGGAAGGTCTTTCTCTTCGCTTAAAAATCGGTGAATTGTTTTACTCAGGTGTGAGTAAGCTATCGTTAACATCTATTAAGTTAGGAGTATTTCCTCTCATATTAGACCGCTAACTTCGAATAATAGTGCCATATTTGGTGCTCTTATCGATGGTTGTATTTTTGGGGCTGAGTGTGGAAAAGTCTTCATTGAAGTGCTGTTTTTTTACGTTAATACTTCCAGGGACTATATTATCCCTAGGTCCACTCCTTACGGGTTTGGTGCCAATAATTTAAAGCGTAGCGGTTTGCGGATGTTAAATGGAATCTAGTTTAAGATTGGAGAGCATCATTGTTTTATTTTGCTAATAAGTATGTTGTGGCAGTTTTTGTTACAAATACTTATTGTATAGCCGTTGAGCTCCCTTATCTAGGATGGTCTCGATTGAATTATTGGCGAGCATGGTGGCGTAGGTGATGCTCATGAGTAAATATATTTATGTGATTTTATTACAAAAATATGTCATTACTTAAAAAACGAACAAAAAAATGTTAGTACTCTCAAACCTGCAATAAAATGTCTCATTTGAGGGACATAAATCTATGATCTCTTCACATTATAAAATGGATAGTTTTTCAAAAATGTTCAACTGAGGAAAGGGTAGAATAGATAGAATTTTGTTTTAATTTGATATATATTTGTAGATAGAATTAGGAGGCAGCTCAGAAATAGGTGATAGAACTGATGATCTCAATTCGAGAGCAAAGAGAACTCAAATCGGACTTCAAATTATTTGTCGAGTTGCTAAAGGCACATTCATTTTAGATGGGCTTAAGATAGAAAAGAGAGTTATGAGCAGTTGTCCTTTCTCCTTTGTCATTTTTTGTTTCAATGAAGCTGTAGGTGCATCTTACAGCTTTCTCATTGTTAAGAAGGGGAGTTGTTTCGTCGGTGGGCATGCTCAAATCGTATCCGAGGTTATCAGATCGATACTGCCGGATCAGTGTTTTGGCAGTGGAGTAGTTAATATCAAAGATCATGGATGACTACCTATTATAAGGGTTACGTCTCTGATGGAAAATCCCTCCAGTAAAACTTTTCTTAAGAACTTGACCTTGATCTTGATGGGTATCTTGGCGTATTTAGAGCGTTTACTGCTGGTTCTACGTTTTATTTCAGGCATGGCTTGAGTTGATATAATGATAAATATATTATCGAACATTAACAACTTTGGCAGACATCACATCGTTCTGCCTATCATTAATAAATGACATCTGCATCATTTTATCACTCATTGGCATAATATTAATGTTATTACAAACTATTATAGTCACTGCTACTTTTGCTCTGGCCGCCTTCACTTTGAACTTCCCTGTCACTAAATCACGATAGACCTGTCTAGTCATCACTGAAGGCACTTATGAGTTTGAATATGTTGTAAGCGGACATTCTGAAAAGGAAATGCTCTGTGTGGTGAAGGAATAAAACAGAATCATATTCTAAATCTTAGGTAAGAGTGAGTTCGAAGGGGAATTTAACGTAACTGGCAATCAAGCATCAATCTGTTTCTCGTCTCTGGATAACCTTGCTAAATCAGTGTCAGTGGACTTTATTCGTACTGATGACCCTCTGCGAGGTGTAATAGGTGATAAGGAGAAGATGTCTATTCACGAATAGCTTTTCAAAAGCTACCAGTAGTTGTAGAAAGTTTATCGCGACCAGCATTTTTTCATGGAGCGCAATTTTATTCATAGCATACTGCTAAAGCAAACATAAATAGTGGTTGTATTTTTTTTACTGCTGAAGATAATTGTGGCTCTGTTCTGCAGTTGTTTTCAACTATACTACGTTAAGCGCATACTAGAAGACAACTTCAAACCGCTGCCTAGTGAAGAGCCAATTGAAAATAAATGATACTGTGGATATATGTGGTACAAACGACTGTATTAGTATTTGGAAGAGAATTCATCTTGTAAAAATTATGTTATCATTTGCATACGAGTAATGCCGTATTTATTTATCATTCAGATAAGTCTGAATGGTCACTTTCATCAGTCAATTTATAACGTTATAATTATGAAAAATACTAAAACTCTCGCCTTTGGACATAACTAAAACTCCAATCGCTATAATGATGTCAAGGTTCCCGCCCGTTCAAGTTGCTCTTTTAATATTTTAGTGAATTTTGGCAAAAGCATCAAGTTTAAAGCTCAAGTCTTATCGAGGGAACCACCAACATTCTCTGAAAAAATAAACGGGGTGACTCAAAGCATCGTCATATAGAAAAGAGAAGGTCAGTTGTGCTAAAAGCCATCACTAAGAAGAACTATTTCGATGGATTCAGAAGATGGATAATTCAAAAATAGGACTGTTAGATTTTAGGATTAATAAAATTTTGCTGAAATCAGCAGCAGTAGTCTTCAACTTTCACGCACAAAAAAGCGTACCACCTCTATTCTTAAAAAAAGCCCAAGCATAGATGTATTTATCTTCAGAGTTAGAAAGTTAGTGTAAGTTCTGGAACTTCGGATATGGGCCAAATCGACTGCCTGCCGCCTAAATCTTCTCTTCAAGATACTGGAGGAGTTTGCTCCAACGGTATTAATTATATCACTTAGAGAAGTATATCAAAACTCTGAAATCATTAAAAGGAGAAAACACAAAATTCTTCGATAATCTCTTTCCGCCAGGAGGCGCCTCTCTTTGTTATAGTAAACCAAAGATCAAATAACTATTAGGCGTTCGCTGGGTGAGAATAGAAGAACTTTTTAAGGGAAAAAAGCTAGTTTTGTTTCATGACAACCCTTCGAGCAAGTGTATCGTTTAGGCAGGAGCATTACCCTACTGTCACAACATGGCTATAGCCTTTAATGCTTTAACTAATAGCAATCGTTGTCTGCAGCGCATTTTTTAAGATCAAAAGCCGTTAGGACTGTGTGTCTACTACCTGCGCATTAACCATGATGGAATTTGGCGATATATCGTAATCGATGATCATATCCCTGTGGTGAGAAGAAATGGAATTGATGTACCAGCCTTTCTGACGGTGGTGCCCAATTAAGTTGGAGAAGTTGAGATTTGGCCATTTTTACTGCAAAAATGCTTAGCCAAGATGTACAACTGTTATGAGTGCCTGTTTGATGACCCTGTTGAAAATATGCTCTATGAGTTAAC
>Ga0302186_10001457_pt1 | contig 19581 bp, 24 predicted proteins | sample II_Bog_E1_2_FD_198782 | JGI IMG/M metagenome (GOLD analysis project Ga0302186, IMG submission 198782) | Peat permafrost microbial communities from Stordalen Mire near Abisko, Sweden - II_Bog_E1_1 | ecosystem: Environmental > Terrestrial > Soil > Wetlands > Peat | place: Sweden: Abisko...
AAAAATCGAAATAAAATTTTAACTAAAAAATGAAAATAGAACTTTTATATTTTGATTTTTCAAATTTTTAAGTTTTTAAATTAGTTCTCGATAAAACGATATTTCCCATCTTTAGTAGTTGGCGTCTCTCAACAATTTGGCAAGAGCCTCAACTCTGGCATTGCAAGATCCTGCTCCTTGTGGCACTCCAGCCTAAATTTCAAATTTGTTCCATAAAATATTTAAATATTAAAAAAAAAAAAAAAAAAATGTATGTCTCTTACGGTAGTTTTGAGGTCAGAGTGCCAGCTGCCAAAGAGGATGGTTTGGTTGGTAACACAAATGCAAGCACCTCCTTTGTTTTTCTTCAAATACCAGGTTTTAGTGTCGGCATCGAATCTGACAGTTTGGTACTTTTCACCATTAATTCTGACACCAGCAGCATCCTTGGTGACTCCTTTGTTGCCAACGGCTTCCAAGAGGTTCTTCTTCTCATCACAGTGATGTTTGACGGTTTTATCTGGGTTGTTGGCATCTGGGATGTCGATATCACTGGCTTTTAACTAGAAAAAGAATGAACTTGAAAGAAAAAAAAATGGATCTACAGCAGCTAGTCCAGTAGATGAAGCCCAAACGCTGCCGTCATGGCCGAAGATGTGGGCATGCTCAGTCACATTTTCGTTGGTCATGTAGCTAATATAGTCTTTCCAGCCTCCCATTGTTTGATGGATGTTAAGTGGTCTTTTTGTTTGGGTTTGTTTTATTTAGGTATTGATTTTTTTTAATTATATTTCATTTGACGGACGTGTTAAATAGAGAAAAATAAATCTTTTTGCATACCTAATAAATTTATTTCGGTTTTTATTTCGGATTTAAAATTTTGATAATTTTGGAAGCTAGGAACAAAATAATTGTTCTCGTTTTCTTCATCAGAGAAATTGGAAAAATTATAAATTTATTTTTCTTTTAAAATCAAATTCTGAAAATTATATAATATCGTTTTTCTTCTGAATTATGGGAAATGGTTGTAAATTCAGTTCTGCACCAAAACAGGAAGGCAAAAAAATCCTCCTTCCTTCTTTATTGAGATTAATTAATAGGGCAAATTGAGGAATTTACTTACTTCAATTATGGAAAAGATTGGGTTCAAACATTTCATTTACAATTAACAGTATTTAAAAATTCAAATGTCTATAAAGCATCTTCAGATTTAGGGTAAAAGACAATCCCCAATTAACATAGAGCCTGCGGAGTTAAGTCCCAACCCAGGAATCAGCTTCAAATTTAAATTTATGAACAATCCAATTGAAACCAAAACACAATTTACTCCAGCTTCTTTTAAGGTTTCCACTAATAAATATAATATTATGATTAAATGTTTACTTTAGACAATTCCCTGCGAAGGCCCCATTGCAGAAATTACCCTTATAAACGAAAAAAAACAAAAACAAGTTTATCAATCAAAGAGCTTGCATTTTCATGTCAACAGTGAGCATACCATCTCTAAGAAAAAATTCGCAGGAGAGCTTCACATGGTTTTTGCAAGAACCGCCGATGGTGTGATCGAAGACAATAATTGTGTGATAGGGATTTTGATTGATGTCAAGGATAACGAGAATGAAGCCACCAAACAAGAAAGGGATATTCTATAGAAAGATCAATCTAAAAATTAATATTGCCATTTTTTTTTTAATCAGAAAATTTTCTTCTACTGATATTCAAAGCTGTTTTCCAAAATTCTGAGCATGAAAAGATTTTTTCATTACAAGGGATCTCTTACGACGCCTCCCTGCACTGAAACTGTATTGTGGTGGGTTTATCAAACACCTATTCACGTGCTAGAAGAGGATCTGATGCCTTTTGTGAGAAGGTGGATAGAAAACACAGAATTTTCAGCCGGAAATGGGAATTGTCGAGCTGTGTGTGATTTAGTTGGAAGAAAGGTTTATGATATCACTGCAGAAGAATATTAATTTTTTTCCTTTCAAATTCATTAATAAGTGTGTTTTTCAGTAAGCATTAATTTTGTTTTTGTGAAATCATAAGTTGCTATATTTTAGGAAAACTTTTTGTGTTTTTTTACACCATATTTTGATATTCTTCTCTTTAAACTTAAAAAACAAAATTTTGGTTTTTGATGAGCTATAAAAATAAAATTTATCAAATCAAAAAGTTTTTTAATCTCAATTTAAGATAAATAATCTAAGAAGAAAAGGTGGATTAGATGAGCTCAGGTTTCAGAAGCTTTGTTGATGAAACTCTCGATCAATATAATTCCACTGGACTTGGTTTCAATATTTAAATTAATAATCATAATGCTTTTGTAAAGATGAATATAATCGATTCGCTCTGCCTCCTAATATCATCTTGTGTGAGAAACATTATGTAATTTTAATGTCAAAGAATTTTTTTTCTCTGAGTTAAATTATCTAGCATGCAAATAAAGTTGGAATCGATGATCTAAACACAGAGGAATTATGCCAATGTTGTGCCAAACGGGTGGTACTACTTTTTATTTAATTAAGCATTTATTTTACCTTTTTATATTGGAATTTAGTATAAACAGTCAATTGGTGTGTGTGAGTCCACAGAAAAATTGGCCTTTTTAGGGCCTGGATACACTTTATTCTTTCTATTTATGAAATGTTGTGCAATTCTAATCTTTTCTATGCTAATGATATTTGGAGTTTATGCTTTGTACTCAAATTATTACGGAGGAGCTTGTGAAGAAAACGCAGCTAGTTGCAATCTGAATTATAAAACTCAATTTTCTTATTGGAACTCAGCAAAAAAAGATAAAATTGCAGTTGAGATTCAGCAATATTTAAGTTTGGCTACACTAATTACTCTTATTGGTCTAATGCAAATTATGCGGTGGCAAGTCAGAGTAGTGACTGAAGAATGCGACGAAAAAGATGTTTCAGCGTCAGATTATACACTTTTTGTGGAAAACATTCCGAAAAACCTTGAAATTGATTATGAAACTGAATTGAAGGAGTTTTTTGAATCCTTGACTCTCCCAAACATTCCAAAAATTGTAGTGGAAAAAGTGAATTTAGCTTATGATTTAAGGGATTTACCAAAGTAAGAAAATTCAAAGCAACTAAATTTTTTAATATAATTTTTAGACTGGAAAAAAAATTGCAAGATGCAGTGACTAAAAAGTCCAAGGCTTATCAGGAATTTTTCAAGAAAGGAAATTTCCCTGCAGGAGTTTCACCTGAATCTTTGAACTTCCAAATTCAAGATTTCCAAAATGAGATCCAAGAGTATATCTCAGCATTCCATAACAACAATAGCTTGTTTTCAGGAGTTGCCTTTGTGAGTGTTAACTCGGAGACCGTGAAGAGAGAGATTCTTGAAACTTTTAAGCTTTCAGGTTGGCATCGATTCAAATTGGCGTTCAAAGATATTTTTGTTTTTGGAAAAGAAAAAACAGGAGGGCTACTTTTTCACAACCATAGAATGTTTCTCAAGCAAGCACCTGAGCCTTTGGATGTGTATTGGGAGAATTTAGGGTTATCGGATAGAGAATTTTTCTTAAGGAAAATGGCTGGGAGATGCTTTTCTTTCCTTCTTCTTATTGGATGTGCCTGTTTAATTTACTATTTTTCAATAAAAGAAGATGAAATTGGTAAATGGAGTCAGAATGATATTGAAACACAAATTTATGTGAAATTCTTGAGTAATTCGCTCGCGTTTACTATTATCATCCTAAATAAAGTTTTGTCAACAACAATGCCTAAAATTGTCTCGTAAGAAAAACAATCTTGATTTATAATTTCATATTTAATTAGGTTTGAAAAAAAGAGGACTATCTGTGAAAGTTATGGTAGTGTTGTGAAAAAGCTTACCCTCGTCTTAACAAAAAAATATTTATATTAAATAAACAATAAGTTCTTTGTTAGGTCTTGTTTCTCAATTCTGGTTTCATTAGCTTTTTTGTTACAACCTTCTATTTAAATTTCAATTATGCAGCTGACGGTTTTTTTATTCCCTATTCTCAGTTAAAATAAATAAAAAATTAGGAGGTTTGATTGACACGATAACAACAGTGCTAATCATGAATTGTGGATTATATACGCTAATGAATTTCATCAACCCTGGCTACCTTGGTTGCGCATATAACAGGTGGAAAACTCGTAGAAACCCAACTAAATGGGCTATGACTCAAGAACAAGGGAATATTTCATGGGAAAACCCGATTTTTAACATTGACACAATTTCAGCTAATATGGTCAATGTTCTTCAAATTACTGCTTTTTTCGGGCCTTTGCTTCCTTTGGGATTTGTGTATTCATTTTTTTTTTTTGTGTTTAATTATTGGATCTATAAGGTATAACACATAATTTTTCTAATTTAAATTTTTTTTAAAAAAAGTATGCTTTTTTGAAATGTTCAACAGTAAAAAATGAATTAGGAGTTAATCTCACTAACACAATGATCAATATGTTGGATCTTTGTATTGTCCTATTTGCTGTAAAATAATTAATTTTTTGGATACTCCGAATAGATTAAATATTATTAATATAGATCGGAGTTTATATTTGGAATAAAGTTTTGGCCGATCAAGGAGTTACACCTGTGACGACTGTTATTTTAATTATTGGGATCATTCATTTCTTATTGCCGACCCAAAAAATTAATAAATTTCTTTTCAAAGTCGAAAATATAGATGAGCTTTTGGATTATGAAAAAGCCTCACCAAATTTTGATAATGTAATTTTCTAAATTAATTCAGCATTTTAATTCATGGGATTAGGACTATGAAACTTCGAATCCTGTGACAAAGCTTCAAATCTTTAAGAAAAGTATTTTATTTTATATTCCCACAAGTCAATTATTTTTTTTAGGAATTTTTAAAAGCATGTCTTAATAAAGACCAAAAAAATCTTTTACTTAGGAGATCATTAAAAAAAATAAACCTCCAAGAAAAATATTTTGATTTAATACAAATTTAAATATAGAGAGATTTTAGTTCGCAAGAAAAAAAATATCAAATATTTTTTTTAGGCTAAATTTTAAAGAATTTGATTTTTAGATCTGCTCCACCCAAAAAAACAAATATTTAATTTACTAATATTTTCTCAATTTTGAAGGCTTAAAAAAATAGAATGATCATAACTTTAAATACATTTTTCCTTTGTTTCGTTAAAAACAAACATAAATAAATTATGAGCTCTAAATGTATATGTGTATTTCTCATTTTATAATTTTATATTTTTCCTTCCGTTTTCAATTAGGTTGGTGGAGTTCACCAATGCATGCTTAATCTCACCTTGTCATTCACCCCCTCTCTTTATTTGTTCTACAATATTTGGAAATTTACTCCAGGAAAATCTTATGAAATCGAAAATAAACATTTTTCACTCTTCTTTTTAAAACTCGTTCTTTTGATTTTGATAATTGCAATTTGCTTCTCTCAATTCCTGCTGGATTTGCTAATCAAGGAAACAACTGTCTTAATATTCATTTTGCAGAAATCTCTTTATGAGATGAATTGGATTATGATCCTGTGCACAGTCTTGCATGATCGCCACAAAATTCAAATATTTCCCAATTTCCTGCTAAAATTTTATATGATTACATTTTTTTCTCATTTATTTTTCAAAATCACTGACCATGAGGTTTTTTTTCATTCTTGCTTACATTATCATAGATTTTTTTTAAATAACAAGGATCTTTTAATAAATTTATTGGACTTGCTTTATTTGGCCATTATAGGAAACTTATGTAATGTTAAAAACTAATAATTTTAGTCTTAAAGCCGTTATAGTTGTTTTAGAAATTTGGATCCCAAAAACTTGTAAAGAATCCCCCCCTTTACTGTTAATGTCAAGACAACACATCTATCCTACTTCACATTCCTTATATATGTATTTAGATAAAGCTGGAAATAGTAGTGTTAGCAGTGATGAAGATGAAAATTTAAATTATAGCTCCAATATTATGAACAGATTTAAAGCATATTCTGAAAAATTCAGATCTGCAAGCAAATCCTTTACAAGTCTTGCGGAAGAGGATATATTTGATGATAAAACGAGTAATCTTTTCACATTTTTGGAGATCAAGGATATTAAAATAAGCGGATGGAGGAAAAATAAAGATAATCTTGTAAATTCACCAATTTATTTTTTTTTAAATGTAAATTTTAGAATTTTACAATCATTTATAGCTTTAAAGAGAAAGTTTACGAAACAAATAGGACGCAAGATGAGTTCAAATATTTAATTAAGGATTTTAAACATTTTTATGATGGACTTCATTTCCCGCAAGAGTAAATTATCTTTGATACCCAATTTCCTTAAAAAGGTATAGATTTTTTGATCAAAACGAGGAAAATTCAGATCCTGAAAAAATCAAGAAAATAAATGAAGCTTTTTTGAACTTCATCATAGAAAAACAATTAATAACTTTGTTTTTCCGAAATTTCTTAAAACCCAATGATCAATTAAAAACATATGTGAAGGTGATTAGTTATTTATATTTTTTTTGCCAAAATTTTTAAAAATTTAGGAAAAGCCCAGCCTGTTTTCTCCAACTTTGAAGACCAATCATTCTTTGTTCCGCTCACCAAATAGAAAAAAAGAAGACCTTCTCAGTGGTGAAAGATCATCTTCATTTAGTACCAACAGAGATGGATCCCAATATTTACTAACTTCACCAAATATTGATACGAGTTCGAAAAAGAATGAAGGATTGGAAAAATACTCCACGAAAATTGAAATTACAGGGAGCTTTATTCAAGAAAAATACGACAACAAACGTGAAACTGTAATTTATCCAAAAAAATCATTATTATTTTCTTTAATAAAGATTTATGAAATCAATGTTTCGAATGAAGAAAACCATGTTTCAACTGTGATTTATAAAAGTTATCGAGATTTTTTGAAGCTCCACAAAAAAGTTCAATCGAATTTTTTTCTTTGAAAAAAAACATCTTTTTAGCTTGAAGTTGAACTTCACAATTCAGATCTGCCACCCTTGCCTCAAAAGGATCATAATTTACAAAATTCCTTACAAACTTATACTGAATGTTTGCTTTCGACCAGAAGCATTAGAGAATCAAATGCTCTAGAAGAATTTTTTGAGTTGAGAAATATTCTTTAAAGCTTTGTTTTCAATAAAATTTATATTTTGTGTCCATGTTCTTAAAATTTTATTTCTCGATTTTTGTTAATTTTGAAAATCCGAATTTATTTTTCAAAAATTTAAAAAAAAAAAAAATATTTTATTTTATTTGTGACATTTTTTTTTATTAATTCCAAAAACTTTAATTTCTATAAAGAAAAAACAACTGTTCTTCATAACTAAATTTAATGAGTTATTTGTCTCAGTCGAACGTAAACCAATCCAATACACTTTATCAAACTCAAACCAACAATGCTCCCAAAAAGCTCCAAAAATCCCAATATTACCGTTATAGTGAGAACTATTACAAAAGAAGCATGGGGTCTTTAAATTCTTTAAATAAATTAAATTCTTTATTTATTTTTTTTAACTATAGAGAAGCTGAAAACCAAACACAAAAATCAGATTTCCAAGAGAAAATGACCAAAACAAAAAGTTTAAGAAAAAATCCCTTTATTATAAATAATTATTTTTCAAAGGAACACCATTAATATTCACTTACGAAAATACTGTGCAAAATTTCGGGAGACTATGCGACCGATACTTTTTTGAATATTCAAAATACCATCATCAGCAGCTTTATGGCACAAGTAAAAATTATGAGGCACACAAAGCCCAGATGTTCAATCAATTCACTCCAGAGACGACCAGTTTCTTTCCTATGATTTTTTGTCAAATTTTTTGTTAAATTTATAAGTTGTGGAAGTTCCTCATAAAGTACCAGAAGGAGTGCGATACAGTTCAGACATTAAGTCTGAAATAGTAGACGTTCGAACATTTTTCAAATATGCTGGAAAAAACCTGATTATTACCTTCAAGTATATAAATAATATATTTTTTTTTTTATTTATTTTTTTTAAGGTCGTTTCAAATAAACATTTCAGAAAATCGAAAAGAAAAAAACCAAACGACTAAACCCAAAAAAATTTTTTCAACAATAGTGAACTTCAACAATTTAAAAAAACTCATCACCGATCGATCAACTTTGGAAATAGTCTCTGTCTTAAAATCCGCCATAAAATACGATGTAGACAAAGAAACAGATAAAAAAGTTGTCACTTTTGATTTGCAATTGGAACAAAATCTTCCACTAAGCAATCATAAAAGACAGAAATCTATTTCCGATAATGAAATTTATCCCGAAGTCACACATTCCCACATTAAAATCAATGATTCTTTGGAATTGATTGCAGAGATCAAGTAAAACATTTGTGCAATTTTCCTTTTTAATAGTTTCGAAATATTAAATTTCCAGATTTCCATCCATCGAATTTTACATGAATACACATGCTTACAGCCAAACTTACGTATTACAATGTTTGGAAATTGAGGATTTGTTGAACAATTATTTCATGAACATAGAAAATTATTATGTATTATAATTGATTGAAAACAAAAAAGAAAAGAATAAATTTTAGAGAAAATATTTCAATGAGGAAGAATTCAATAAGATGACAGTGAATGAGGCCACGAAGAACCAATTTGAATCCCCTCCAAATTCACCAAAAAAAGTATTAGAAAACATTCCCATAAAAATAATTTCAGATGATTTTGATTTATCAATTCATGAAAGTAAAAAAACTAAAATTATTTTTTGAACTTTATATTCATAAAAAATGAACAGTGAAAGGCAAATCACAAGATGTGAACGACTTTTACCAACAAAGAGTTTTTAAGGAAGTTTTTAAAGAAAATGACCAATATTTTACGGTGACCTTCCAGTAAATTCCCAATTTTTAAGATGACAATTTAAATTATTTTCAAGATCACACATTTTAACCTTGGTTGGAAAAATTGGATCAGAATTGGAAAACCAAAATTTGAACCAGAGTAGTCAAAATCCTTCGTTTTCCCCTCAGAAAAGAGAAGAAGCTTCCAGAAATAAACGATACTTGACAATAATGGAATTTAATCATCTAGTCAAATTAACGAAAAACAATGATATCTCGGATGTCTTGAGAACATCTATTAAATTGAATTACGATGATGAAATTAAAGAAGAAACGATCATAAAAAAAAGGGGAACCAAGTCGAAAATAACTCTGAAATTACCTGAAATCAATGAGAATAATGAATTTTCAGAATTGACTCTTGACAATTTAAAGAATAATATATTGACTTATTCTGAATTGATTATCGGTGAAAACTTGTTGAAAATAGAGTAAATTAAACCATTTGTGATTTATATTTAAATATAAAACTTTAGACCGCCGACAATTTCTATTTATAATCCAACTTCTAAAGAAATCTGGAAAGAACCAGCCTCATTTGAAATGTTAAATGAAATTTTGAAAAGGAAGTTCCTGTTTTCATTCCATATAAAATCAAAATATTAATAGAAAAGAAAAAAAAATAAATAAATAAGACACAACCTTAATAATATACATAGGGCATATGTTCCGAAAATTTAATTATTTTTTTAAAAACTCTTTAAAAGAAATAAATAAAAAAATGATGAAAAATTTCAAAATCGATGATGCTGAAAGTTATGAAACAAATAAAAAATCTGAAGAAAAGGATATCGCTTATTATGAAAAAATCATCAATAAGGAATACTCAAAAATTGAGAAATGGTTGTTGCTTATTCAAAACAATGAGTTTAATAAAACACTACCAAACAGTATTTGTAATTTTCTTTGTTTATCTTAACATTTTAAAGTAAAAAAATTGGTCAGAAAAGGTATTCCCAATCTAATGAGAGGTACAATTTGGCATGAGTTTCTCAATACAGAAAAATACCAGCAAAGCTCGAATTTAACTTATAATGTATTTTTTTTTTATTTAAAAACCACTTAAGAAAATTAAGGAAATTTTGAGTGAAAGTGAAAAATCATATGAGAGTATAGCTCAATTTGACTCGATCATTATGAGGGATATCCCCAGAACCTTTCCAAAACATATGCTGTTTAGAGAGAAGCTAGGATTCGGGTTTTTGGAATTTCACTAAAAATCAAATATTAATAATTTTAAAGGCAAAAATCATTATACAGAATTTTGAGAGCTTATTGCACATACAATAAAAACATTGGATATTGTCAAGGAATGGGTTTTATTACTGCCTTTTTGTTGAATTATTACGATGAAGAGGTTTCTTTTTTATTCAAATTAAACTAGTAATAATAAAATCAGAATTGCTTTTGGGTTTTAGCTTCGTTAATAGAAAAATTCCAATTGACGGGTTTCCTTGCTTCTAATATGCCTCTCCTTCCAAAGGCTTTCTATATCAAGATGAATTTAATGAAGAAATTTCTCCCTCGTCTCTATGAGCATTTTGTAAAATTGTTTAAATTTAAATATTAATTTTGAAAAAGGTAACATTAAAATTACATCCGAGCATGTATGCTTCTCAATGGTTTATCACAATTTTCGCTGTAAATGCTCCCGCTGACATTTTGGCTAGAGTTTGGGATTTATTCATTTTGCAAGGAATGAAAATAATTTATAAAATTATAATCGCCTTGCTCAAAATCAATGAAGAGCTTCTTTTGTCACTTATGTTCGACGAAATTATGGAGAAAATTAAATTCATTTATAATGACATCGACAAAGAAAATCTGATAAAAACAGCACTTTCCATAAAAATTACAAATAAAAATTTGGAGGTCTGTTTTTTATTATGACTATTTTAATTTTTTGTAGATGTTGGATAAAGAATTTGAAGAAAATCCGGTCAAAGAAATTAAAAATAAATGGTGTTAATATTGAATTTTTGTAAAACGAATTTTCACTCATTAATGAGTGAAATTTTCAAAAGTAGTATTTTAATTCCCGAATTTTTGAATGTTTTCATAATTCCATTAACAACTAGACTAGAAAAATTTAAATGAATTTGAATTTTCCTACCAATATAAAATACTCTGAAAAATATTTTGACAAAAAATTTGAATATCGCAACATCACCATCACCAAGCCTCTCTATGAGATTTTGCCCAAAAATAGGCTGCTTACGGAATTTGAATGCATTTCTATCGGAATTAAGCAAAATAGAAGATGGGAACATTACGCGATCCATAAAATGGAGCCCCATATTTTAATGTTTCGAAGGCTTTTGACTTACAATTTATAAGTTCATATAAATAATTATGTTTTATGTGAACATTTTGAAGTTTTTGATTTTTTTTTACTTATCTAAATAAGAAAAAAACTTAAAAATCAAAGAAAAATAAATGTTTTCCAAAAGTCTTTTTATGTTGAAGCCAAAAAATGTGCAAAGGTTCTTGAGAACAGCACAGATCATCAAAAACAACAAGTACCCTTGAAAAATCAAAATTTTAGAGACTTTTAATTTCAGGTTTTTCATGAACCACATAAAAAACATCCTGGATGAAAACCGCAAGATTGAAGCACAAGAACTCTACAATGAGCCTCTTGTTGAAACAGATGGAAGAGTTTACAAGCCTTCCTACACAATAGAATTCAACCGAGAAGGGGAGGTGTTGCTTTATTCCTGTGATCCCATCAAGCATGTAAAAAACATTAAAAAATCTAACTTTTGGCTTTTTTTTTCTAATATCTTCAAAAAAAGTCGACAGTTTATTTCAAATACCCTTACATCTTCTATGAATCCCTGATTCCCGCCTGTCTTTTTATGTTTTTTCTTGATCCTTGTAAATTGCAATTTTAAAATTTCTGATGAATATTTTTATAAAAACAGTCAACATTCCATGGTACTGGAACACCGTCAACCTGTTTTTAGCTTCCTCACGTAAAATCATTTCAAATAAATTAATGGTTTTATTTTTTATTGAATTTCAGTCTGGATTCCAAGACTCTGGTATTTTAGAAGTCTCCATTACAGAATTAGCAAATTATCTTTATTGAGAGGAGGAAGAGTGCTCAAGGTTGAAACCCAATCTTTATCAGGAGATAGGTTCGTTAATTGGGTGGAGACGATGTTTTGCAACCCTTTGACTGAAGACTTTAAGAATTTCGATGATCGAGATGATGCTGATTTCCTCAAACCAGAAGGTCAATTGAAATATACTCTTGGAGTTCAATTGGACCATTTTCAAGAAATGGGAGTCAATGCACAGGATGTGGTAAATAAATCATTTTTTTAGTGAAGTACACAATATAATCTTGAAAGGTGATCCAATTCATGCCTGAAGGCACTGTTCATCATCCAGAACTTTTTGAAGCTGCAGTCAAGGGGTTCAATATTGATACAACTGATTTCGTTATCAACACTGCACATAATGTGAGAGCCAGAGAAGGAAACCATAATCATTAAATAAAAACTGAGTGAATAAATACCAAAAAAAGAAGGAAAATTATAAAGAAAATACATGGGAAAATCAATAAAATACAAGCTTTTTAAAGGAAAAAAAAAGAAGTTATATTGAACTAAGAGGAATTAAAGAAAATAAAGGTTCGTTTACGACAAATTAACTTAAAAAATAAAATAATTGTTCTTCAGTATTTCCAAGTCTTTTCCGCCACTTTCGTCTTTGTTTCATCTCTTATCGGTTCAACGAATTTTCTAATTATAAACATTTAAAAGAAGGAAAATTAGAAGTTTTTTACTTTGTTGGATGGGACTTCTCACGAGGCTGAATGGGAAAAATGGTTCTTTGGGCAGCTTTCACGGATCGATGATCTATTGGCTTCATTGGAAAAATGGTTGGGATTTCTTTATTGAGAAGATTTTCCTCCATATCATTGATTGTCACCGGAAAATTTTTATCTAATTTCTTTAAAGCCTCTTGCAACTCCATTTCTTCTTTATTGAATTGAGGAGTTTCGAATACATTTTCCACCTTTGTGAGGACGATAAATGGGTTTGAGTTCTCTATCTGATGTTTTTGCTCTTCTTCCACGATTGGTGTTGGAGCCAAGTAGTTAACGTCTTTTGGGCTTTTCCTTTCAAATGGAGTCTTCTCCTCCTCCTTGATGCTGCCCTGTGGCAAATAGGGCAGCAATGCGTTCTCATTTTGATCCAATTGAGACTTAACCTCCTCATGGGACAACACGTTCACCTCTTCATGGCTAAGGACTGGTTGTGGCCTTGAAAAACTCTTCAACATTTCCAACAACATTAGCTCTGCCTCGGATTTCACTCTTGGCTTTTTCCTTTCTTCTAATAGTACCTTTTCAGCTTTCTCATTCTCCTTAATCACTTCATTTAAGCCCAATGTCCTGTACAAATTATTAAAAACAAAAAACTACCTCAAAAATTCTTACAATCCCCTAAGTTGCTGCGATAGGCAGTCAAAACTCTTCAATTGCCTTTCCAACCTCTCATTCCCCTTTGGGTTTACTGGATAGGACTGTGTTGATGCTTTGACATTATTCCGAATACATTTTTTCAGGGGGCTACGGTCTTTTTGTTTGTTTCTGTCTTGGTCTTTGGGATCTGGTGGGGCTTGAACCTGAGCTCGGAAAAGACGACTAATAAGAGCTAAAATGGGTCTTAAGATGAAAAAATGGACCTTTTGGTGGATGCGGAGGTGGGAATTTTGTGTTTGGGGTTTTGTGGGCGGGAATTCATTTTGTTTTGAAAATAATTATAGAGGAATTTGAATTTTCGTTGCCTTTAACTCATCATCTCAAAGAGACACACAATTCCAATATTTGTAATTAAAATTTTATTAGTTTTAAATTTTTAGAGCTTTTGGCTGAAAAGCCAATAAAAAATAAAATTTCTTAATCACTTTTTTTAATTTTATTTTAAACACATCAAATTTTTTTAGAATGTTTTTTCGGATTGATTGTTTATAAAATTTTTTAAAGTTTAAATTTGAAAAAATTATACTTTTTAATGGAGGCAAATTTTAAAGAGGATCAAGAAATGGCAATTTTCACTGGAAACTTTGCAGAGAAAATAAAAAGAAATGTGTTTCAGTCTATTGAAAATGAATTTTCATTGAAGAACAACTCTAAAAAATCTCTTTTTGTAGTAATTGATAATATCAACACTTTTTCTTCAGTTTTCACATTGAAAAGAAAAAGACAAGATTCTCATGAAAACAAGGAAAATAATGACAACATTCAGAAAAAGTTTAAAAACCAAGCAAAAATTCCTTTAAATATCAATTATTCTAAAGGAAGTAAAAAATATATTATTAATAAAGAAAATTTTCTGTGAATATTTGTTTTCTTTTAAATTTCGTATCAATACAAAAATAGTTTGCTTTTTTTAATTAGATGTCTAATTTCAAAGTTTTTAATTCCAATGAAAAATTTTGATATTCATAAATTTATCATTTAATTAAATTTCTATATTAAAAAAGGAAAGTAAGAAAAATAAAAAATGGAACCCAACAATAACAATCAGGAAAACAACGAATCGCGAGATACATCCTACCCTCAGGAAAACTCTTCTCAAACTCAAACAAATAATCCTGAAAACCCCAATGAAAATGCAGACTCATCAAGCCAAATATTAGAGCCTGGAGATCTATTGGGGACAATCAATAATAACATCTTTCTTTCGGAAAGCACTCTTGAGACCCTTTACACAATTTTATTCAGTAAGGGTTCTTATTTGGATGATGTTACCTTAAAAGAAGACAATTTGGGTGAAAAATTTGGAAATATATTATCAGGCAGAAGACAATCTTTATTTGCTATTCTTGGGGATAAAATGCAATTTTATCATTCAAGACTCATCGATGGAGAGTTAAGTCATTTAGAGAAACTAATGAAAGTGTTAAGAAGCAAGAAAAGAGAAATGAGGTTGCAAAGACTGGAAGGTGAAGAAGCAAAAACAGAAGAGGAAAAAAATGAAGAGGAGAATGAAAGAAAGGAAGAAAATGAAATAAAAGTAAAAATCGAAAATGAAATTCAAGAACAAAATGAAAAAAAAGAGCAAAATGAAGAAAAAGTGCTAAACCAAAAACAACTGCAAAATGAAAAACTAGAACAAAATGAAAAAAATGAACAAAATGAAAAACCAGAGCAAAATGAAGAAAATGAAGAAAATAAGGAACAAAATCTAAACCCTCAACAAAATATTAAAATGGCAAACTCCAACTTGCCTCCACAAAATTTTTGGAGAGCTCGCACCCACTCCTTACCTCCTTTGTTTAATACTCCTGCCTTCAAACAAAGAAGTTTCTCTTGCATCGACTTCAAATATTTTTCAGAAAGACTTCCAGACAAAAAAAAGAACCCAAGCAATATCTTTGCCAGTGACATCCACAGTCTCCTAAGTTTTAAAGACCTGTCTGAGCTTACATCTCTTAATATCTTCAAAAAAAAACTCATGAAAGAATACAACCCTGTTGATAATTCTTTCAGTTTTAAGCTAAACAATCGATATTTGGTGACATTGAGATCTTTCGAAGAAAGAACAATTGATAAAACCTCTTTCTTTCATCAAATCCCTTATTCTGTGATGCAAAACTACATTTTCCCCTGTTTCTCAGCACATGGTCTTTTTTACTTAAGACAAGTTTCGAGTGAATGGAGGGAACTCATTCGTACAATGTGGCATAAGACCTTTCAAAGAGAAATGCACGAACAGCTATACGCGGCAGATTTATGCCAAGAAATTGAGTGCAACTTCAGATTAATTGCATTAAGAACTCCTTTTGTTCATAAATTCGCGATCTTCCTCAAGGCTTTGGCTGAAATTTTAGATTGGGAATGGATGCACAATTTGGGGGTTCTTTGCAATGATATGGTTGATATAAGAGTCAAAATGATTTTGTATTCGATTTTTCGGATTTTGGGAAATAGACCTATGGTAAATATAAATAATCTCAACGAAATGTCAAATGAAATATGGGAGACAATGAAGCCAGCGTTGATAGATGGGAGTTTGAAGAATGATATGAATAATGTAATTGATAGTGAGTTCTATTTTGAGTCGAACGCAGATCTTTCAAAGTTAAGGGAAAAATTTGTGAATGCTTATGGGATCTCTATTTCAAGTATTGGTGATGTTGAGAATAAAAACAATATCATTATTTTAAGCATTTATCTCAAACAACTTTTTTTGTTCGCGTTGCTGAAAAACAGTGTTTTCGTTGGTCAAAAATTTCTATATTATGTGAAGGATGTCCTTAAGAAAATTTCAGACTTATGGCCACAAAAGAAGGGGTTTTTAGAGGGTGCTTACAAAATTTTGTTGTTTAAAAATGTAAAGTTTGTTCAAGGACAAATTGTGGTTACAGAAGATGATGATGGCTTCTATAATAATGAGGATTCAGAGGAAAACAAGGAAGAAGAACATGATTCTAAGAATAATTTCATGAACCTGATGAGCACTTTCAAAGATCCAGATAAACCTGATTTCGTGATTAAGAAAAGGGGAACAGAAACCAGAATTTATTTGGATGATGGAACAAAAGCAGAATTGATTTTGAATTCGATCCTGAGTTTTAGCACAAGAAGTTTGGGGAAATTGTTGCATTTAGCAAAGGAAACAAAGGAAAAAATTGAAATGATAAATCACGAATTGAAAAGAGAAGAAATGTTGAAACAAGAAAAGAAGAGATTGGAGATGATGATGGAGGAAGCGGCGGATTTGGAATAAAATATTGAGAAAAAGAAACAAGTTTAAAACCAAAATTAAAAATTAAAAATAAAAAAAATTGAAAGAAAATTTCTTGTTTTTTCTTTCCATGAATTAAAATTTTAAAAAGAGAAAAAACTATAACAAAATTAGCTAACAAAATGAAGAAATTCTTCCGTATTTACCCCATTTATTGAACTTTTTTTGGATTTTTTCTGTATTATCTGAAACTAATCGAATTTTTAGTGTTTTATGAAAATAATGTTTGAGTTTATATACCATTTAAAGAGTTTTGTTCCTGTGCACTAATTTAATAAATTTTCTTAAATTTCATTTAAATAAGTCAATTTATACTATGAGCAATCCAAAGGTAACATGTCAAAACTTTCGATTTTTGGTTTCAATATTTCTGGAAAATAACAAAAGCCAAGTTTCATCAGATCTTTTTTATGATCATGTGCTTCTTTTTCCAAATTTATCTCACTGAATTCCATTTCTGGCATTTGTTTGATATTATTAGTCATTGCTTTTTTCATCAAAGGACTTGTCTCTTTTTTAATTTTTACTAATTCTTCCTTGAAAGGAAAAATTTTTATTTGTGATTCTCTTTTTCGATTAGAAAGTGGAGTAAAACAAAAAGTCTGGGAATCTTTTTTCTCGAAAACAGGAAAGTTCTTTCTATTGGGAGATCAAAGAAATAGTTTAGAATTTCCATACTTGGGGGGTGGGGGGGATGGTTGGGACAGCCTGATTAAAAATAATAAAAGAACCATGGTTAAAATAATTAAGAAAATGATGAATTCCTCCATATTAATAATATAGATAATTGTGTAATTTAAATACTAAAAAGTTTTCGAAAAAGATATTAAAAATTAAAAATCTCACAAAAAAACTACAAAAACACAAAACCCCTAAAATCATCTTGCATAAAAACTTAAATTTCTCTCATTAAAATAGTTCATATTCTTTTTCTTCTAATTATTTACGATTAATTCCTTTTTTTCAAAAATCTCCACAAAAAGGCAATCCCCAAGAAAAACACCATTGTGGCAAAAAATAATATAAAATCATTTTCGACCAAATTTGTTTTATAAGTCCCTACTCCCGAAGAAGAAGGTCTTGTTGCTTTTTTAAACTTTGAATAATCTCTCCTCTCGTGTTCAAAATCATTATCCCCTGCTCCCAAAATCAAAGGTCCAAAATCCAATAACAAATTCAAAGCAATTATCACTAATATCAGATACACATTGGACCCTAAGACATTACCTGCCCTAACATTTGGATTTCTTCCCACATTTTGTCCATTATTTCCAAAAGAAAATCCGAATCCTCCAAACAAAAAAGGAAGCCCAAAGACATTGAAGCTAAAATTGCCATTTCTGTTCGTATTGTCATTTTGTGGAGGGGCACTATTTCTTTCTGGCTGAGGTCTTTTTGGAATTTCCTTTGTGGGATCCCTAAAATTCAATTTTTTTTATGAGTATATTTATATTATGAACTTTTGGTTCTCTTCATTTGTATAAATAGGAGTCAATTTTGTGATATCGAGGAAGTTTGAGCAGAAAGGACAGACAAAATTGCCTTCTGGCTTGGTGTTTTTCCACTTTTTTTTTTAAAAAAAGGTTAAGAAGTTTGGATGATGTTTAGATATTCACCTGGTAGATACAAGTCCAACTTAAAAATTTTATATTAAATTAAATGAGGAGTGTATTAGAATTAGAACCAATAGAGATGACCGCAGGGTGTGATAACTGGTTCCTGAGCTATTTCTAAGCAGATTTTACAGGAAAATTTTTCAATGTTTGCTCGATTCATAATTATTTTGGTTTTTTTTATCGAAATCAAAAAATTTTGGAATTTCAATTGATAAATGTAGAATTGAAAATTGGAAATTTTTTATCATAGTTTTCAATTTTTTCCATTAATATCTGCTATTTTTAATATTTATTAGAATTATTTGACAAATAAATAGATATTCTTTTGTTCTTTAGAATATAGGAGAAAATAAACTTCATATTGCTAGAGATTTTAAATGAATAAATTTTTTTTCTTCTTCTCTCGAATCATCGCATGTATTTAATTTGCAGTTTTTATAGAAATTATTTATAAAGAGAAATTTTATAAAAAAAACTGTTAGACATAATGAATTTTTGCAAACACCATCTGAATGATTTCCAGAAGAAGATGATTTTATTTTTCACTTAAATTTAATTTCTCTTAAAGCATTCTTTGCTTCACGATCAAATGAATTATCCAAATTTAAATAATATTGAAAAGGATGTATTTATTGTGTTTTTAAAAATTTTAAAACAAATCAATAAAAAAAAGTTATTAACGGAAAAAAATGAACTATTTTTACAAATCCAATCAAAGCTAGAAAAAAACAATGAGTTCCAAACAGTATTAATTTTATTTGGAAAATTTGAAATTTATTATTTTATTTGTTCTTTACAAAAAAAGATCAAATCAGAACAATCAAAACTAGAAGAAAATGCTGAGTCCAAAAGTAGATATTTTATAAAATATTATGAAATTTATTGTTATTGAAAAAAGATCAAATCAGAACAATCTCATTATATCATACACTCAGCTATTTCAAACATTTTAAAATCTTCAGGAAGATTCGTAAATTTATATCATAAAAAAATAAAGAAAAGTTAGAAAACAATTGAATAATGCTCTTCCTTCAAAATCCAACTTAATCCAAATTTTGCCTCATTTTTTGCAAAATTTTATAGAATTTGTTAGGTCAGAAATCAGAGATTATAAATTTGATGTTCTCAAAAATTGCAAAAAAAGAGAGCTGGGCCGAATATGAATTATTTGGATTTTTTTTTAATAAAAAAAAAAAAAACATTTTTCGTAAAATATGTAAAAAAATTATTCGGCATTTCTTCGTAATTTTTTTATATTTATTAGGAATGTTAGGGATTAATCCGAATACTTTTTGATTACCAACTAAATTTAATTAATTTTCGATCCCAGGAAATAAAAATTGTTTTTTAAATTAAAAA
>Ga0302186_10001459_pt1 | contig 19561 bp, 21 predicted proteins | sample II_Bog_E1_2_FD_198782 | JGI IMG/M metagenome (GOLD analysis project Ga0302186, IMG submission 198782) | Peat permafrost microbial communities from Stordalen Mire near Abisko, Sweden - II_Bog_E1_1 | ecosystem: Environmental > Terrestrial > Soil > Wetlands > Peat | place: Sweden: Abisko...
GAAACTAATAAAAATTATTATGAATTTAATGATTTTCGTTTTGTCAATTTTAAAAAAAAACTAATTTCCAAACTCTTTGATTTTTCAAAACACAAAGTGTAAAAATGGAAAAATAAGGAAACCTCATAAAAATGTATTTAAATAAAATTTAGCACATAAGTATCAACAATTAAAATTGTTTTTCTTTGAAAGCTAATGAATGAAAATTTGACATGTATTGTTTAATATTGATATCACCTTTGAGTCTCGTATCGCAAGAAGTGTTATAAATTATTATGTCTTCTATGCTTTCGATGGCCTCTCTCTTTGTTTCATGTATCAAGCTTTCTGAGTTTTTGATATGGAAAAATTCTGAATTGCTCTCGAGTGAAGTTCTCCGCTTTGGAGAAATCGAAAGTGAAAATGCCTCTGAAGAATAAAATGAGCTTTTCTTGGATAATATGCTTATCTGGGCAGAACTCTTTTTGTTAATACTGGTGTTGCTGCTTTTGATATCGCTTTTGGAATATAATAAAAATGAATTCACCTAAACAAAATTAAACTGGTGAGAATGTTTTGAATATGTTACTGAAAAATCGAAATATGATGGCAGGTTTTGTTTTTGTGCAGTATTTTTGTTTGTTGCAAGTTTAGCATCCTGTAAATTATCCAAGGTTATCAATTTAGGCTTGATTTGATAAAAGGTAGCCAATTTAATTTTTCCTTCTTCGTTGATATCATCAATCACTAACGAGGAATTTTTCTGGTGTTTGAATTTCTGTTTCTTTTCAGGTTTATTATCTACAGATTCAAAATTCGTTGACAACTTCTTCAAACTTTTATGGGTCTCATGCAATTTTAGCCATTTAGTGCATTGAATTTCAGCCAGAGAAATCCTCATTTCTGGATTACTGGTGACCATTCTTTTAGTAATATGTTTAGCCTCTTTGGAATAGTTTTCCCATTTCTTCAATTTAAAATTGATTTTTGCGATTTTATTCTTTTCTATCAATTCATTTAAATTAGTCCCTTGGAACGCTGGTTTTCCCATAAAACTTCAAATATTATTTTTTCAATAATATTATATCATTAATAATATTTATGAGTATAAATATACAGCAAGTAAAGAATGCATCCTAAGCTGTAAATATCAGCTTTTTCATCATAATTCTCCCCATTTAGGATTTCCGGAGCTATAAAACCTGGGGTTCCACATCCAATATTCAATTTTTTTTGTGGGTTAATATATTCAGCCAAGCTGAAATCTGTTATTTTAATAGTAGAATCGTCCAAGTGTCGAGAAAAAAGGATATTATCTGGCTTTAGGTCACGATGAAATATTCCTTGATTATGGAGATGCATAAGACCTTTCAAAATTTGAATGAAAATTTCATATATTTGAGTCTCAGTGAGTTGGTTTTGTTTGGTTTTGAAACTTTTGATGAATTTATAAAGATCATTTCCTTCCATAAGTTCGAGAACCATGTAAATTGCTTTTTTTTCTTCGTAAACCTCCAACATTTTTGTGATGTAAGGAGAATCAGGAAGAAATCTTAAAATTTTGATTTCCTGTCTAATGAAATGCTAATGCATATAAAGTGACAAAAAAAAAAACAGAAATTACTTTGTTTTTTTCGAAAATAATATCGCTTTTATTGAAAATTTTTGTAGCAAATTTTTGTTTGGTGTCCTTTTTTTGCACGGAAAAAACCTGCGCAAAATGACCTTTTCCATGAAAATGTAGAATGTCATAATCTATGGAGAAATTTGACAAAACACAGTAATTTTTCATTATATTCGTAAGAGAGATAAAATGTTTTTTCTCTTGGATGAAAAACTTCCAACAAATATCAAGCTTCTCTAATGAAATGGAATAACGATAATTCGCATTTTCCTGAACTTCTGTCTTAAGATGATACATTTCATGAAAATCCAAATATTTCCTTGAAACTTCATTCTAAATTTTTTATATTATTTTTTTGCATCTAAAAAGACAAATACTTTCAAAAGAATCAATTTTTCGTTGATTATTTTGATTATGCACTGCAAGTTGATACCTTTTTTTTGAACCCAAATATAGCATTCAAAGAGAGGTTTTTTTTGAAGGATGAACTCTGTATTTTTGTCGAAACAGATAAAAAAAGGGAAGTTCTTGGTATTTTTTGATGTTTTGGGTGAATCGAAAATCGACATTTTTCAAATGCCAAAAAATAAATTTTTGTTTATAATATTTTAAAATTTTTATAGACAAATTTGATATTTTTATGGAAAATTAATTTATATTTTTCAAAGATAGTAAATGAAAAAAATATCATTTGATTTTATTAATTTATTTAATTTTTGACTAATTTTTTATGATGAGTAGATGAAATTAAAAAATCTAAATTCATCATTCAATGTTCAAAATGTCCTTTTCGTTGACATCGCATGCGGTTTTGCAAATCGGGCATGTTTTGCACTTAACTAACCAGACATCCAGGCAATTTTTATGGAAATAATGCACTTTTTTTTATTTATTGAATAATTTCATGAGACAAATAATTTACTGCATGGCATCGTTCTAATACTTTCTTGATCTTCATATTCATTGAGACAAATCATACATTTTGTGAGATTTTCCTCACTAATTCTTTTCTCAAGTATGAATTCTTTGGCGATTTTTCTTTCTGGTAATCTGTTGATTTGGAATTTAGTGGCTCCAATGGTATGTGAATTGTTGTGAGGAAAGTTTGAATCTTTTATTTTTTTCAGAAAAAAGTACTCAATTATAATTTTGTTAAAATTAGAACTTCTATTGGCAAGCACAGATTGCATAAAAGGATCGTTAAAAAGTAAAAAAGCATTGAGAACTCGATGAATTGCATTGTTTATTTCCTCATTGCTTGGCGGATTATGATCATTTAAGAGCTATATATCAAAAGAATTAAAATATGAACAAATTGTCTTACTCGAAGATGAGGAGGTCTTAAATATCTAAATCTCAATCTTTCTCTCTCCAATCTTTCCCTTTCAATTCTATGGAGCAACGAACCTACAAAATAATAAATTTTACATTATTTCACTTAAAGAATCTAAAAAACTTTCATCATAACTGCTGGAAATGTTATGGTGTTGCTGCTCAGGTGGATTTTCCAAGGGAATATTGTTGCTAAAAATGTGATACAAACATTAAATTGTGCATTAATTTTACTCCGAGTTTAAATTTGAGCTACTGGCATTGTTGCCCCCACTAGAATCACTTTCATCGTTCATATTCTCCATTAACTCCATATTCCTCTCATTCGGACCCCTCACAAGACTCATTTGACCACTTCTCAACTGTGGTGGGTAATTTAAATAAGCAGAATGAATATTTGGAGGAGATCTGGAATTTTGATGCTGATGACTTGTGCTTGAATACCTATTCATCATATTATGATTATGATTGGTCTTTTCTTCTTCTTTTTCTTCCTCTTCTTCTGGTTCCTCATCTTCATCTTCATTTTCACGATCATTTTCATTCTCGTTTTCGTGTTCATTCACATCATTCATATTGTCGTTCTCACTTTCACGTTCATGGTCCTCTTCATCATCTTCTGAAAATAAAATTCGATTATGAGGAATTTCATTGGGAGTATGGAAATTGTGAGTCTTATGGGATTCTGTTGAAACAGTGTTGGCTGAACTTTCTCTACTCACCTTGGGGGTTTTTGGGATATCTACATTATTTTCTAAATTTTAAGTAGTATATATTTTTCTTGGTTGAAAATTAATGCAAAAACCTAATAATAATATTGTTATCTTGGTTTTGCTGGTGACTAAACCGTACAGGGGATTACAGTCTCTGACATGAAAATCTTCATTATCTTCCAGAGCGAGATGCTTCCCTTTTTCTATAAATCTTGAGATTCCTTGAAAAAACGGTTGCACATAATTTCCTCTGATGATTTCTTCGATTTGCTGTAGATTGACGACATTTGAATTTTTGATGAATTTGTTTATGGTATTCTGCGGAAATTTAAAAGCTCATTCATTGATTTTTTACCAAAATTACTTGATTGCAGGTAATTGACATTGTCTTAATATCCTTCAAAGTTTCATATTGTAATTCAATTTTCTAATAAGAAAGGTTTTAATCAAGAAAAAAAAAGTTATTTTTACAGTTTCCTTCGTTAAATTTCCATTTGAAGGAGAAGCACAAATAATATTCAAGTCCAAATTGTTAAATATGAGGTTCTGATCTGTGGACAAATGAATAGTTGATCTCATTTTTGTGATATGTCGAACAATATCATCTTCATTTAATTGGCTCCTTCTTCCAGCTTTGATTCCTATTTTAACAAACTCCAGATTTTGCGATGAACTATAATCTCTGATTTTTTAAAATTTTTATTACTGATAATTAAAAAAAAAATGTTTACTTATAGCAATGGATTCGTGTGTTCTTAGTGATTTTTCCTCCAACTCTGGGCTCGCAGGAGACCACTTTAAACTCAAAATTCCCTATTTTGAAAATGACTCCAAAACCAACCACCCTTGATTTGATGGAGAAAAAAGGAACCACTATTTTTTGGATGATGGTGTTATAATCAATCTTGTTGTCAATTTTAAGCTCAATAGGCAAAGTGTTGCTTTAAATAAAATTTGCAAACTATGCAATAAACTTGTTTACCTGTTGCAATAAAGAATCAAATGATTTACTTCCTTTAGCTTTTTGGGGTAAAGTGGCTTGACATTCATCATCTGGGAGAGATATTCTGCCAAATTACAGTTCTCAGGTAATCTTATTAAAATTATAACTTCAAAACGTGCATTTTTTACTTCTGAATCCCACTATCCTTTGCAATATAGAGATTATTGCATTGGATGCATCGGGTGGGAGTTTCCAAGCCATCATCAAAGTTTAAGCATTTGCAAAAAACACATTTTATCTCAAAAATGTTTTCATCAGGCTCTACTTGAAGGCATTGCCCATAGAAAATCGAAGGCTCTTCAATTAAAAATGGTTTATGGTAATAAAAAAAAACTAAAAAATTAATTAGCAAAAAACGCCACTTACCACATATTTTAAAAAAGTCGTCCTTTGGCAACGTTTTCTTCTTAGTGAAGTTCTTCAAATCAAGAAAACTAGACTTGTGAGAAGAAGTGGTGGGAGAGCTTGGACTGTTGGTCGTGCTTTTATTGCCCATATTTATTTTATATTAATTTTTTATGAAAAAAATAAGAAATTTTTATCTGATTCTTTTGCTTATTTTTTTATTTCAAGATAATGATCAGAATTAAAAATTGCGAATTATCAAAAAAACATTATGAATTTTAGGAAATATTTCAAAAAGCAGAAAAATTCAAAATGACCGAACATTTGTTCTAAATTCGAAATTAATTTTGTTTAAATTTTGGAGAAAATATTCAAAATAAAAAAATTGATTTTTATTTAAAAAAAAGAAAAAATCATGGACTATCAATTAGAATACCCCAAACCAACCTTTCTTCCATCTTTTCTCTGCATACCGGCGTTGAACTGTTTTTCTAGATCTTCCTTCATATGCTCTTGCTTATTGATGATAATTTTTACGCCTTCTTTTAATTTGTCGTCTTCAGCTTTTTCAGGCAATAATTCCCTCAAATTATCATCCTTTAAAAAAATGAAATTTCTTAAATTTAAAATTTTTTTACAGATTTAACACCCATTAGCTTTAAAAACTTAAGTTTTTCATTAAAATTTGCATCGAGGGATTGAAGGGTCATGTTGTTGAGGTTGGTGGAAGGAGGCTTCGCTTCAACTGGTTTATTCTGAAAGTCGATGATTTTAAATAATAGAAATGATTAGTTACCCAGAGCAAAGACTTTTTGATTTTTGCATTTGACTTCATTTGTTCTTTTTCTTTTTCTTTTCCCTTTTCTTTTTCGAAATTTCTCTCTTTATTGTGTTTTTCTTTTTTCCTTCAAAATTATTCAAATTTTTAGTTCATTTGAGTCTTAATAAATACCCGGATATCCTTTCAAATGTCTTGATTTTATGCTCGTGTTTATGATTTTCTTGTTGATCTTTTTCTTTTTCTTTCTCTCGGGAAGAGCTTCTAGACCGAGACCTTTCTTTGTGTTTTTTCGTTTTTTTGGCTTCGCTAATTTCCTTTTCAGCTGATGGTGCCTCAACAAAAGTTTCTATATTTTTTCATTTTCTTTTTCAAACTTTCTTTTTTCCTCCAAAATCGTTTTTTTTAATATTTACCTGATATCAGAAAATTTTGTGGATGGTCCCCCAATTGCAGTTGAGTTCCTACCCTCAAAAGAACGATTTGATTTGAAGTTATTTGTTTTCCATCAACCAAAGTACCATTTTCTAAAAATCCAAGATTGAGAAAAATCTAAAAAAAAATAAATATAAAATCACTTGAATTTAAGTCCTGAATAACTGCACTTCCACTGGCTGAAACTGAGATTTTAGCATGATTGCGACTTAAGGAGGAGTGTTCTATGCAGATATTTGCTGAATCTGAGCTACGACCAATAATATACTCACTAAAGTTTGAAAATTTTTAATGTAGAAAAAAAAAATATTAAGAGAACTTATTGGTAGAGAGACTCCATGATTTTATGGTTTTTGAACCGATACGCATTTCCAACTGAAGACGTCTCATTTGTTTTTTTATAATCTTTATTCAAAATAAATTTTGTTTGAATAGAGTATTATTCAGATACTTTTCAAAGATTAATTATTTTAGCATAAAATATTGGAAATATGAAAATTATTTATTGTTATCTTTTTGTCTGGAGATATCACATATAATAACTTTTCTTTCTATTTTCGAAAAATTAGTTTTTTAAATTTTTTAACGAAAATAAAAAAGAAATTAAAAAAAAAATTTAATGATCAAATAATTTGTTTTCATCATGTTTTTTTTTTTTATGAAATGAAAGTAAAAAAAAAAATTAATGACCCGAATTTTTTCATCATTTTTTTTTTATTTTCATGATTTTTGTAAATATTGACTTAAACTTGATTCTCAAGTTGAGCCTTTCCTTTCTCACCTTCAAAATGTGCTTGTTCTTGTCCCAAAGCTAAAACCTCTTCTCGGGCTTGGTCCAAGTTTTTCCTTTCATTTTCATTTAAATCTCTCACAAAACTACAAATAAACCCAAAAATTTTTTTCTGTGATTCTTTCTTACGCTACAGGGGTTCCTTCCCAAAACTGATATGCTGGTATTAATTTTCCTGGCGGAACATAGGAATTTGGCCCTACAACACATCCTCTCTCCAAAACAGCTCCTTCAGCAATCGCAGTTTTGGGTCCAATTGTAACAAAATCATCAATGAGACATGAATATAAAGAGCAATTGTTTCCGAGATTGACATGATTTCCTTAAAAAATCATAAATTCTGCAAAACTTTATTTATTTTGATTAATCAACCGATATTGACAGAATTCGGGACTCCAGTTGACAATCCACTCACAGTTTCAAGAACAGAATAATCTCCTATAGAGGTGAAATTTCCAACACGAACAGCTGCATTATCTCCACGAAGAGTTGCGCCGTACCAAATAGCTGAATTTCTGCCTACTATTACTTCTCCTATAAGTGTGGAATTAGGAGCCACAAAGGTTTTATCCAGGGCTCTTGGAACCAAATCATAGAGATTCATAAAAGTTCGATGTCTTGAAGTCGGCTCTAGGTATGCGATGTCTTTTGATAGCCTGGAACCATGATGATCCAATGCTATTTTTTGGAAAAATGATGTTTTTTAAATATTCATATTATAGGGGAAAAAAAATTGTAGATACCAAGACCAGTTTCCCTAAGCATTCGACCCACTGTGTAGGTGAGAGTCTTCCAAACCGCAAAGGTGAGTTTCATTGATTTTTCTATTTTATAAGGATCGGTGGGATTTTTTTATTTTGTAAAACAAAAAATTATTTTTTTTCTGAATTTGTAAGTTTTTTATTTTTTTTTCTTGGTTTTTGGAAAGAATTTATTTCTCTGGTTTTCAATGATTAAAAAATTTTTCAGGAAAAGCCTTCAACTGTTTCTCAAATTTTGGTTTCTATCTCATTTTGCTTAAATAAATTTTGCGTTAGCTAGCTGTTTTTTAGTGCATTGAGCTGCAGTGATCTATAAATACAAAATTCTTTTATTTTTTTGTTTTAAAATTAGATAATAATTATTTTTTTTTTCAAATTATGAATTAAGAAAAAAACAAATTCTGCACAAATTGGTTTTTCCTTTTTTTTTAAAATGAAAAAAATTGTCAGCCCATAAAGCAAATAAACAAAAAGCTCAATAAAATTTTTTAAATATTGTTTCTTTTAGATTAATCAGAGGAATATTTTCAAATTTTATATCTTAGAATTTTATTCTGAAATTATTTCATTAAAAAGTATATGAAATTTAATTTAATTATTGTTAAAAACAAACTTAGCGTAGTCATTGGGGCTTATAAATAAATAAAAAAGTAATAGAACTCAAAAAAATAATTTTGGTTTTTTTTCTAGATTTTTAATATGAGATTTCAAATTTTTAATTTTGGAGTTTAATGAAATGAAAAAAAATTTAAAATTAATAAAATATTTAGACCCTGGGTCAATCAAATAAGATTATCAAAAAATTCAGGCACATTCAAAAAATTTCAAAATAATAGTCCGAAAAAAATAATTCAGGGTCTCCATGTATATGATAATCCTAACCTTACATTTTTTAAAAAGTATAATATTACTTTTGCCAAAAACCTTTCAAAGCTTCCTTTTTTTCATAAATCAGACATTCAATGAAAATTCATAAAATACTGGATTTATAATCATTTATTTTATAATAATAGCCCAAAAAAATAAAAAACTAAATTTGTTATGTCCATTTTCGACTTTCAAGACTCTATCGTTTCCTTTACAAATGAATTCAAATTTTTCAAGAAATTCCCAGATCTCGAAACTGAACAAAGAATCCTCCTCAAACCAATTATCTTCCAATGTCCTATAAGTTATCGTAAAAATAAAAGTGGAAAATTCCAAGGAGCCTCCATCAAAATAATGGAAGACAAATTAGTCATCATTAAGGCTTCTTTTCGATTTTTTATGATATTAAATCTAATTAAAGGAAAACCAACCCAAGAAATTCATGGATTTTCAAGAGATGTTCAGAGCAAAATGCTACGTCAACGAAACGGGCAGAAATGGCAGCTGCGGAAAATACCCATATTATATCGTTTTCGAAAAAATAGAAAAACATTGGACTCTTTTTTTGAAAGAAAAAAACGACTTTCATTTTTTATATCAAACTTTGAAAAATTTTTGCGTTTTATCAAATTTTTCTCAAGAATATGAAATCATTAAATCTTTGGGAAAAGGCCACTTTGCTGAAGTTTTTGAAGTGGAACATAAACGTTCAAAAGAAAAATATGCAGTCAAAGTATTTAAAAAAGACACTGACGCTTTTATAAGAAATAAGGTATGACTAATGAAAAAAATCGACTTAATTTTTTATATTTTTTTATATTTTTTAGGCTTTCATTTTAAAAGAAATAAAAATAATGCGGTTCCTTCCTGAAAATCCACACATTTTGCGATTATACGAAATCTACGAAGAAAAAGATAGAGTTTTTTTAATATTGGAACTTATGGAAGGCAAAGATCTCCAGCATCTTCTGAAAATCCAACACAAATTAACAGAATCCCAAATATATGCAATATTTCATCAAATATTGAAAGGGCTTAGGTTTTTGCATCATCATGGAGTGATGCACCGAGATCTCAAACTTGACAATATACTTTTGGATAATGATTCCGTGAATTTTTCACTGAAAATTGCAGATTTTAGTCTAGCAGAATGCTTTTCTCAGACACAGAAGTTTTCGAAACAATGTGGAACCCCTGGTTATATGGCTCCTGAAATACTTTACGAAGAAGATTATGATGAAAAAGTGGATGTTTATAGCTTAGGAATGATCCTATATATTCTGTAAATATTCGATTTTTTTCCAAATCTCAAAAAACATTCTTAGTTTCATAAGAAAATCTCCATTTAAAGGCAAAGACCTGAAAGAAATCATAGGGAAAAACAAAAATGGAAAGATAGATTTCCACTCTCAAGAATGGAAAAAAATTAGCAAGGAAGCCAAAGATATAATTAAGAAAATGTTAAGAAAAGACCCGAACAAAAGGATACGTTTGGAAGAAATCATAGAGTGTGATTGGGTCAAATTACACCAGTCACATAAATCATTGAGCACAACGTTTCCATCGATCACCTCTTCTAATCACTCAACCAAAGAAAAAAATTACCATAATAAATCTTTAGAAAAAGCAAGAGAAAATAATTTTTCTAAAAAAAATTATACCAAAAACAGTCTGGATACCTCCACCAGTTTTCAAAGAGATGACACTTCTAAAATTAAGCATCTGAACAGCATGATGCAAACAATCTCATATCTTGAAAATTATTCAGTAAATTGAAGAAAAAAAAATGTTTTTGTTAAAATCAGTTTAATATTTAGGTAAATTCCTTCTTGCTTAATTCAAAATCCAGCTTCAGTGTGAAACAGAAAAGCTCAAATTCTTCAATAACACCTCTAACGAGATCGGTTTCTCAAAATAGAAATCAAAATAATCAACTAGGAGTCCCAAAAAGCACGAAGCAATTTAAAATTTTGGAGGAGCTTTTGCTCGATAATAATAATTCAGAAAGTCTGATTTTTGAAACAAAAAGAGAAGCAATCGAAAGTTTAGATATTAATAATAATAATTACAACCAATATGTTAATTCTTGCAGTTCAAGGCTAAAAGGAGATTTGAAATTGAGTTTAATAGTGCCGGCACTTAAATCAATTAATTTCAAAAGGAAGGATTTCTAAATTCTTATTGTTTTATTCACCCTTTTATTTCTATCGTGCTTTCTTTATTATATTTCATTGTTTTTTTATGAAGTGAAAATATTTTAAATCAACCTTTGCCATTTTAAAGCGTCTTTACAACAACTTTTAAGTTTCAAATTGAATTTTTTGTTTTTATTTTTATAGTTTTTTGTTAAAAAAAAAATCTCAAAGCAATTAAAATTGCTAGAAGTTGACATTTGACACTGGCGCTAATTAATTACAACTTAGAGAAATGAAAATATTTTGATTTATAAACATAAATTTTATAATTTCTTTATTATAATGTCCATTTTCGACTTTCAAGACTCTCTTGTTTCCTTTGCAAATAATGAATTCAAATTTTTCAAGAAATTCCTTGATCTTGAAACGGAACAAAGAATCCTCCTCAAACCAATCATCTTCCAATGTCCTATAAGTTATCGTAAAAATAAAAGTGGAAAAGTCCAAGGAGCCTCCATCAAAATAATGGAAGACAAATTAGTCATCATCAAGGCTTCTTTTCGATTTTTTATGAATATTAATAAATCTAATTCAAGGAAAACAAACCCAAGAAGTTCATGGATTTTCAAGAGATGTTCAGAGCAAAATCTTTTGTAAATGAAAGCAAAAATGGCAGCTGCGAAAAATATCCATATCAGATCGTTTTCGAAAAATTTGAAAAACATTGCATACTGTTTTTGAAAGAAAAAAATGATTTTGCTTCTCTATTTCAAACTTTAAAACGTTATTGTGTTTTATCTAGTTTTTCTCTAGATTATGAAATCATAAAATCTTTGGGCAAAGGCCATTTTGCTGAAGTTTTTTTAATGGAAAAAAGAAACACAGGCAAAAAATATGCAGTAAAAATATTTCAAAAAGACACTGAAGCTTTTAACAAGAATAAAGTAAGTTTAACTAAAAAACTTTCTACTAAAATTTTATATTTTAGAATTTTATTATTGAAGAAACCAAAATCATGCGCTTCCTTCCTGAAAACCCTTACGTTTTGCCATTGATCGAAATTTACGAGGAAAAAAACAACCTTTTCTTAATTTTAGAATTCATGGAAGGCAAAGATCTCCAACATCTTTTGAAAAGTCAACAAACATTAACAGAATCACAAATATATGGAATATTTCATCAAATCTTTCAAGGGGTTCGATTTTTGCATCATTTTGGAGTTATGCATAGAGACCTCAAACCAGAAAACATCCTTTTGGCGACACATTCTGTGAATTCTGACTTAAAAATTGCAGATTTTAGTTTATCAGAGAATTTTATTGAGAAAAAAAAGTTTTCAAAACCGTGTGGAACCCCTGGTTATATGGCTCCTGAAATACTCAGCGGAAATGAATATGATGAAAAAGTGGATGTTTATAGCTTAGGCTTGATCCTATATATTCTGTAATAACGAAATAATTAGATTTTTTGTAAAAATTCTTCTCTTTTTTTTAGTTTTATGAAAAAATCGCCCTTTCAAGGCAAAGACTTGAAAGACGTAATAGCGAAAAACAAAATTGGAAAGATAAGTTTCCGCGAATGGAAAAACTACAGCAAGGAAGCAAAAAAGTGTCTTAAGAAAATGTTAAGAAAAGACCCAAATAAAAGAATCAGTTTGGAAGACATCAAACAGTGCGATTGGGTTCAATTTCACAAAGAACATAAATCTAAGAACTTGATCTCAACAATAACTTCCTCGATTAGAACAAATCATTTCAAAATTCGCCATATATTTTCTGATAAATCATTTGAAAATTCAAGAGAAGAAAAAAGTCCCCCCCTTCAAAATAGGTCGATCAAAAACATTTCGAATTCATCTATTAGTAGTTTCCTGAAGGAAGAGTCCGCCAAATTCAAATCCCCAACCACTGTTTTGCAATTTTCCTTTCTTGAAAATTATTCAGTAAATATCTAAAAATTAGTATTTGCTTAAGTAAAATTCTTCAGATAAACTCTTTTTTGCTTAATTCAAGGAGCATTTCAAGTTTTAAGCAAAAAAGTTCAAGCACTTCACTAAGTCCTGTATCCAGATCGATTCCTCAAAATACATTCAAAAATTATAAGATAGACAGCCCGAAGCGAAACAAAATTTTAGAAGAAGCATTGCTTATTAATAAGTCCCAAAGTTTGATTTTTGAAACGAAAAGAGAAGGGATGGAAAGTTTAGATATTGACTTTAATAACAATTATAGCAAATATGATATATCCTGCAGTTCAAGGGCCAGAGATTTGAAACTATGTTTAATTGTCCCGACACTGGAATCAATTAAATTCAAAAGGAAGGATTTTTAAAATATTATTTTTAATCATCTATTTAAAAAAAAAAAAAAACTTTGATTTGAAAAAATCAATCATCTATTTATTGTTTGAACATTATTTTTTTAATACATTTTGATTAAAACATGACTTAAAATATTAAAAATTGTTGTTTTGTAAGTCAAGAAATATTATTTGTTTTTAAGAAAATTTAAAAAAAAAAATTTAAAAAACTTCAAATTTAAATAAGTTATTAGGAAAGTTTTTTGACAAATAATAGCTTATATTATTAGATGATTAACGAAAGTGTTTTCTTCCTTTCCAATTAATCATCCTTCAACTCCTTTGATGAAAAGTTAAAGATTGTGCTATTTTCCTCAATCGGAATGTGCTTATTGTTCCATTTCAAAAAGAAATTTTGAATAGATCTCGCAATTTTTTCTCTATGACTTTCTATCAACATTTTTGTATTTTCATCCTTTTCACTCTCATTTTTTGCAAAACCGAACCTTGAATTCTTGTTTTTGCCTAAAAATATTTAAAAATTTCAAATATATTTTTAAAATTATAGAAAACCAAATTCATCTGAAATGAAAGATTTAATGATTAATTGGTCGATTTCGCTAACATTCACAGTTTTTCTTCTCATTTTATTGAAGTTTTCATCGCTTTCCTCAACGGAAACGTTCGAATTTTCGTCTGAATGGTAATCTTTTGAAATGGTTTTTTTATTAATTTTTTTTCTTGATTTGCCGTCATTTTCTTCTGTTTTTTTGTTGATTTCATCGTTGTTTATTTCTTCATCTTCTGAGCCATTTTTGAAATTTTTCAATTCATCCTTCGCATCATCCATTGAAATTATGTCCAAAGGTTTATTCATCATTTTTTCGCATTTTTTACATTTCTTGTCTGAAGCAATTTTGTTTTCATGTGACTTTTCCACATTTTTCAAAATGTTAGCAACATTCGGAAAAACGGTATTTCCTGTAATTTTAGGCTTAAGTTTTTTGAAATCCTCATAGAATTGGCATAAGTATGTCAAAGTGACCTTCTTCTTTTCGTGTTCCTCCTAAAATATAGTTAAAAAATGTTATAAATGACAGACAAATTATAAGAATTTACGGTTGAGATCAAGGTGTCATCCTTCACATATTCATGCAAATAGACGCAATCTTCATTGAGACATTTTGCGTCCTTCAGAAAATAAGTGCAATATTTCGTGGTTCCAAAAAAGGCCCTGATCGTTTTGCTCATCATTGGCGTTTCATCGATCGCCTATCCCCCGCCAATTAAAAACCTCCAAAAATTAATTAATTGTACATAAATGGCAAGGGCAGCTTCCCTCTCATTGGTATAGGTAACATAAGCTGAAAAGGTTCCATTTTGCTTCTGAGTCTTGGTTTTGCTGACAACCAGCTTTTTTATTTTGCCATATTGTCCTAAATATTCATAAGAACTTAAGATTTCCTCTTTGGCTATGTCTTGGGCCAGTCCGATGATATAAACTAGGTTTTTCAATGGGACTCTCACTGAGGAAAGCTTCGAATAATGAGCACCTTCATCTGAATCGTTGGTTTGCTCACAATAAGAGCAAATTTCATTGGGGTTCTTGGTCTCGTTGCGACAGTAATAACATGACTAATGAAAAATGGAAATTTAGAGATTTTAGAGGAAATTTGAAAATAACATAGGTTTTTTTGGAGAATAGGCTCTTCTGCTGAGAAACAAGGGGTTTCGATGGCTTGGAAGCGGGTTTACTTAGAGACATTGGGCGGAAGGGGTTTGGGAAGGTTTAAATTTTTAAAAACACGAAATTTGATTTATTTTTATTAATTTTCTTAATTCTTTCTTCTTTCCAAGCTGAAAATTTTTATTGCGTGCTAGGAAAAATGAGCCTGTTTGAAATGTTGTGAATTTGATAATACAAGGAAATTATTCAGTCATATTTTTACTAAAATATGCTAATTTTGATTTTATTATATTTGGGCTGATAAAATAAACTACTTCAAATCAAATTTCTTTTTAAAAATATAAATGTTTTAGGGAAAACTATCTAAAAAGGCCTTAAAATCAAGCATCTTCGATAAAATCTTCTGATTGGCGTCTTCTTTTTCCTTGAGTTGTTCTTTGTTTTCTGTTAATTCCTTTGAATTTAAAGGTATTTGATCTGCAGAGAGTGAAATTAGAAAAACGAAGGCTTTTTTGAAAATTTTTTGGGTTTCTTCAGAAACATAAGATTTCATGGCATCAACACTTTTGGTGTCTTCATAACGCTTCTGAAGGTCTTGAATTTGACGTTTGATTTCAATGTCTACTTCTTTTTGAAAGAATTCATTTTCCAAATGGTTCATTTTTTTACCTCTTTTATTTGATTTTTTTTTTTGCTATGAAAAGAACTTTTAAGTTTTAATTCTGCAAATTTTCTCTTGAGAAAAAAATAGAGTAATAAAAGAGTTAAAAAAAACAATGCTTATATTTAAAATGCTCCAAATAAAACAAAAAAAAAAAAGATTGTAAAAAAAAAAATAGTCAAAAAATATTTCTCAATATTATGATTAAAGGTTTTAAACAATTTTATTTTTCATTATATATTAATTTTTCAAAAAAATATTCAAAATAATTTCTTATTTTGCTTGAATAATTCTCGAATCTCCAATCCTTCCTTCTTCAGGACTTTGGATCGAAGATTTTCATTTTTATTCAAAAATTGGTTGTTGTGGCTAGTAAATTTCTTTACTTGCCTCAGCAAATTTTCTTTAAGTTTTTCATCTAAAAAATGGCCAAACTTTAATTGTTTTTTCAAATTTTATTTTCTTACATCTGTTTCTTTTTCAGAATTCCCGAAGAGTCCCAACTTTGTGATTTTCGTCTTATCATCTCCATCATTTTCAGCGAAAAATATCGTCAACGTCTTCACAGCTTGGAATTTCACGAATTTCAACGGAATTTCTCCTTTGAAATCACTTTCTTTCAGGACAATTTCCTGAGTGGCCTCATCATTTTCGCATTCGCTGAACCCCAAAGGTTTTGTGTTCACAAAAAGTTTAACGATAGATGGTTTGGATTTATCATTAAAGGCTCTAATGATTAAATGATGCAGCTTGATAGGACACGTGAAGCCCAAATTAATGATAATTTGAGCATCTGCATCGGATTCTAAATAATAAGAATCGTTATTTTCGAAAATGGCGTGTTGGACTGGATGAGCTTTATTATAATTTAAGCATTCCAACTTTGTTTGATCTAGACACATATAATATCAATAATAATCATGAAGTAATCTATAAAAAAAGTTTACCTATAAAAGAAGATAGATCAAGATAACAACCAGATGAGGTGGATTTAGATGATGGATCATCCGAGGATTTGAAGGGGTTAAAACCTCCGGCAGAAAACATGGATTTATTTTTGGATTGGAAAGAAAACGATTTTGATTTCTCTTTTAATGGGATTTTTTTAAATATAGATTATTTTTTTTGATCAGATTTCAAACTCCGAATTAATTTTATTACTATTGTTCTTTTAAATTTCATTAATTTTAAAATCAAATTTAGTCATTCATAAATTGTCTCATATAAAACATAAACAATTCAGTGAGTTCCTTTTCGGACACTGGCTTCATCATAAAATCATCCATTCCACTTTGTTTACATTTATTCTCTTCATCCAATCCACTGAGTCCAGTCACTGCTATTATAATCACCTCTGAATATTTCTCTTCATTTATCAATCTTTTGATCTCGGTCGATGTTTCATATCCATCTTTAATAGGCATAAAACAATCCATGAAGATTATCTCATAATTATTCATTGTCTTCAATTTATTGGCTTTTTTAAACATCTCTAAACATTCAGCCCCATTCGAAGCCTTGTCTATATGAATTTCAAACATAGGAATTCTCTTCAAGAACTCATATAAAACCAATAAATTAAAGGCATTATCATCCACGATCAAAACATTGCAAACCGGTTTATCTAACATTATACTTTTCTCATCAGAAATAACGTTGTTAAGTTTTCGAAGTGTAAATTTAGGCTGGAAATTGTATTGACTAAGCGATTCGACATTTTTCATAAATCCTTTTTCAGAAAGTTCCTCCCTTTCTTCAATTTCCTCATAAAAAACGTTTTTATTTAATTCTTCTTCTGAAAATGGAATAAATTCTAAAGACTCATCATAAATGACAGATATATCTTTTTTGCTTAATGAAAAATCATCCAAGCTTCCCCTCAATTTTTTATTTATGCCATTAAAGGAAATTTCTTTCGATAAACCCCATGATATAGTTCTTGTCTTCGAGTTAAAATAATTCATGAGATTTTCCTCAGTGATTTCATTAATTGCAGGCTTCTCATGGTTATAATCTTTCGAGATGTCTTTCTTTAAATGGATTTCCGTCATTAATTTATCAACTTTACTGCTGAATTTTCTTTCCAATGAAAGATCATCGAATTCATGTAAAGAAAAAACATGTTTTGAGAATTGACTTCTTTTCAATGGATCATTACGAGAAATAGAATTCTTCAAATTCTTCGAATTACTCTTAATAAACTTCTCATATTCATAGCCTATGGCTTTATTTGTCATGGAATGCTCAGAAACCTGTTGGTAGAAGAGTTTTTTATATGAAATGGTCTGTTTTTCGAGTTCTTGCAACTTGATATATATTAAGAAACCAATTTTCGACCCTTTGCCATAAATCGATGATATATGGAAATTCTTTTCCTTGGGGCCTAATAACTCAGAGAGTTTTTTGCATAGATATAATCCGAATCCAATACCGTATTTATTCAAGCCATTTGTATCAAAAGTATTGAAAGGCTCACCAAGCTTCTCAATTATTTCAGGCTTGATCCCAATGCCAGAATCAATTATCTCAAATTTTATTAGATTAGGTTGAATCGTTCCATATACATTGAGTCTTAATTTCCCCCCATTCATAGTAAATTTTATGGAATTAGTTAATAAATTCAATAAAATCTGCTTCAATCTTCGGGAATCTGAAAAGAGAATTATTTGATGGTTTTTCGCGAAATTCGTATAAAGTTGGAAATTGATGTTTTTCTCTTTAGTCTGCATTGAAATTAGATCCACGATTTCTTCCAAAACTGAATTTAAATTAAATTCTTCTCCTTTTAGATTGAATTTATTTTGTGCAATGCTTTGGAAATCCAGAATGTCTTCAATTAAAGACATTAGCAAATTGCCGTTGATTTCAGCAAAAGTCAATTTTTTGTTCCTGTTTTCCAAATTCATCTCGGTTTTAGCGAGATTTATAAAAGCTAGAATTCCATTCAAAGGAGACCGTAAATCATGAGTTATCGCGATGAGCATTTTATCTTTTTTCTCATCTAATTCCTTTAAGGCATTATAATCCTCACCAAATTTATTATCATCTATCAATAAAAGACTCTCTATGTTATTTTCATGAAGGAAACCTGTGAGGAAAACCCGTAATTTCATGTTTTTCTTATAATGGAGACCCACAAAGCTATTTTCTGTTAAGTCGATCAGATTTTCCTCTTTCGTATTTTTCATGATTTCATTCAAATTTCTCATTATTTCTTCTTTGAAATTTCCCATTGGAGTTGGTGCGGAAGTTATCAGAAAGTCGCTTTTTTTCTTATTTTCATTATTGTTATAGTCTTTTATGAAGACGATTTCATCAATGAAATTATAAAAATCCTGCATATTCGTGATATTATAGTAGTTCATTGCCTTTTGGTTGATGAAACTCAACTCAATTTCGAATTTTTCATCAGAGTTATTCAGATTTTCTTTCTTTTTAAACAGAAAAACAAGACCTGGGAATGCCACATTGAAAATATGTTGGAGGATATCTGGATTGGGAGGTGTTGGTAATAGGGTTTTCTTCTTATTTTTGGGAATTAGAATGTTGAGGATTTGGGCTATAATCAAAAAGAAATTGCATAAAATGGGGACTGGCGCTTCAAGATCAAGGGATTTGAAGGTAGTATAGACAATGAGGAAGGTTATTGAGAAGAGCGAATAGAGTCCATTGATTTTGTCATGAATTATGAAATAAATGGCCAATAGATATAAAATCATTTGCATTTTTTCTATTGGGGAATTGATTTTTTCTATGACAAAAATGTCCAGCAGGATCACTATTAATGTGAAAAAGAAAGGGATTACGATTTCATGGGGTTTGGGATATTTTGCCAGGAAAAGCAAAGATAAGATGGCGATGAATATAATAATGATAAGGAATATGAGAATGTAATGCGGAAAATCGTCATTTTCTATGAAATAGATGAAATGGATGAGACTTACTATGAATATGAAGAAGTAGGAGATGAGCAATTTGATGAAAAGAGAACGATGAATCTTTGAAATTATGAACATTCTAATAAAATTCATTAAAATATAAAATTTAATCAATATTTATTTAAATAACCATGACACTACTTATTTTTTTATAGACTATTTTTTATTTTAATTTCTTTTTTGTTAGCAGCCTTAAATTTTTAAATTTTTGTTTT
>Ga0302186_10001461_pt1 | contig 19549 bp, 19 predicted proteins | sample II_Bog_E1_2_FD_198782 | JGI IMG/M metagenome (GOLD analysis project Ga0302186, IMG submission 198782) | Peat permafrost microbial communities from Stordalen Mire near Abisko, Sweden - II_Bog_E1_1 | ecosystem: Environmental > Terrestrial > Soil > Wetlands > Peat | place: Sweden: Abisko...
GTTTGCTTGTCTGATTATGTTCTGTATGATCAGAAACATTAGTGTTATTTATATAAGAAGTCATTATTTATATGTAATATTAATTTATTTTTTTAAGCCATAATCATAATCATAAAAATTGAAATACAAAATGCTGAATATCTCTATTAAAATTAGTGATTATTAACCAAGTTTTTTCCAAACCTCTACAAAACTTTTAGAAAACCTCTACAAAACTTTTCTAAAAGTTTAAATCCATTTAAAGACCTAAAATGAGCAAGATTGTAAAAATTACAAATTACTTGGCAGAAAAACTTCCACGTGGAAGTTTTTCAAGTATTATTCATAAAAAATCAATTCCACATCCACAAATGTATAATATTATGTTTAATATATTTGACCAAAGAAATGCATTAAACGCTGTTTCTTTTTCATCATTATCAAAACCAGCGTACTTAAAAAAACAACTCGATTTAAAAAACCATATTTGTTCACAATTTGCGAGTCAAACTCAAATAAATTTAAAACCATTCAATGCCGAAGAGACATACACTAAAATTCTTCCTGATATTGAATACATTGCGACTCATGGATGGGATACATATGTTTTAAAGAAATTACTAGACACCAAAACTTCTTTTATTAACACACAAAAAAAAACAAGCGTAAAAAATTGAATTTTAATTTATTGAATATATTGTATAATTAAAAATATATCATAAAACACGACCTTTATGTCATTTTCACCAAATTCGTCAGTCGTGTCAATAACAAACACTAAACTTTGTGCAGAAGCTAAAAAAGCGTTTGACAAAGGAATTCGAAAATCAGGAAAAACACTTTTTAGATGGAAACCAAATTGGGAAAAAGCTGCTTTCTATTTTCGAGAAGCTATAAAAAAATATAAAAAAACACAAGACATTAATATGTTGATTCAAGCATATATTAAAAGTGCATTAGCACATGAACAAGTTGGATCCTATCATACATCTGGTTCAGACATGGAAAATGCAGCGGACTTGTATAGAAAACAAGATTTGGCGAATGATGCTGCATTAGGATATATTCAGAGTTCAAAATATTATAAAATGAATAATTCGCTCATGAAATCTGCAAACATGTTGATGAGAGCTGCTGAATGTATAAATGATCCATTTTTAGGAATCGCGTATATGAGAGATGCATGTGACACATTTAATACAACAGAAATGTGGATATATTCTGATACGACATTTAAAAAGTCAATAAGTTATGCAATTAAAAATAATTTGTTCGTAGATGCAATTGACCTGTTACAAACACAAAATATAATTATTGAACAAATGATTTCACAGCAAAATCAACAAGTATTCGAGTCAGTATTGTACAAAAATATGTTGTCAATAATCATTCTATATTTATATAAAAATGAATATCAGAAAGCACGAGCAGAGTTTTCCACATTTGAAAATAGTGGAAAATTTAATGCGTCAACTGAATTTATTGTAGGGTCAAATTTATTAGATGCGTACACAGATTCTGATCAATCTGAATTAGATGCAGTGATAAAACAAAACACAGTCAAATTATTACCTAATTCAATTGTACAAATCGCGTATAAACTCAAGATAAATAATGTTATAAATCCAAGCAGCGCAGATAAAAGCGTTGTTGATATAGAAGAATCACATAGCTCTCGCCCTGAAGATGATTTTCGTTAATCTTTTAAATTGTGAATCCTTTTAATGATGCTAACATTTTTATGGTATTTGTTTTGCATGACATGATCTACAATTAGGCGTATATGAATCCATTCCGCCAATGAGTTCTTTTTCAGTATTTGCAACAAGTCTTTTTGTAAATATAGCATCATCAAATCCACATAAAGTGCATACAGCTTTTAGTTTAATTACATCATCCGCTATCGCAACTAAATTACAAATCACTTGGAATGGTTTACGCTCATAATCAGAATCCAAACCAGCAACAACAATTGTTTTACCTAAATCTGCATATTTATCACAAAATGATACCAAGTCTGGAAAAAACTGTGCTTCATCAATTAATATGTTGTTTGAATTCATTAAAGTTTCTAAATTTTCGGTTTCAAGACTAAATAATGTATTTGTTTGGAATGTTGGTTCGTATGTATTTTTGTCATGTGTTATTAAGTTTATGGAATTTTCATATCGATTGTCTTTTGCATATTTAATAATTATAACATTTTTTTTTGCAACTTGAAATCGTTTTGCATATGATATTAAAGTAGTGGTCTTACTAGATCCCATTGGACCAACAATCATAGTAATTTTTCCATTTGGTAGAGGCATTATATCTGTTATTTTATTTTTATACTATCAAATAAAGCATATATTGGTTTAGATCTTTAATGATTTTTATTCAATTTTTATATGTTTAGAAATATAAAGTATAAAGTATATGAAATACATACCATTAGGTTTACAATGCTCAGTACCAAATGGTATTCATAAAGCAAATATGCGTGAATACAGTTATTTATTTGATTGGTTGTGGTGTCCTGCACAAACATCGTATAATATTTTGGAATTATTAATTAATTCAGGTATTGATTCAACAATAAATTATATGTGTTCTGGTTGGTCATATTATAAATATTTAGAAAATGAACATTATTTATCTATAAAATACAAATCTACATGTCAAATGAATAAAAATACTGGCTTAGGCATTACAAGGTTTGAAATAAATCCTGATTTTAAATCAAAAATTAAAAGAAGAACTGAACGTCTTCTTTTAGATTTAAAATCTAATGATAAATTGATTTTTATTTATGCTGATGCTGCAAATCCAAATAATAACTATCATTTAGATGGTGTTCAATATGGAGTTGACGCGACACTACATTTAATAAAAATTTATAAACTATTGTATAAAATAAATAATAACATCGCAATTATATATTTTTGTTGGCCATCACGATCCAAAAATGTAAATTTTATAAATTATGTAGAATTTAATCATAAAGATCATTGGTGCGATGTTGGAGATCTCATTTGCGATTATATAAAAAAAATAGAAAATTGTGAAATTAATGTGACTGATTTATTTACCAAACAAAATATAGTTTTTTCAAATATTCCAGTTCCAGTTCCAATCCCAATTCCAACTACAAATATTAAAAAAAATCTTCTAGTTAAAACACAAAAGACATCAACTATATTAACTTCAAATAAAAAAGCAATAAAAAAGCCAAATGCAACTGTAATAATAAAAAAATTTTAATTTAGTTTTTAAAATGACTTTTTAATACTGTTTTGACTCATTTTTATAGAATCATCACGTATTAAACATTGCGTAATTATAAATTCTACATATTTCATAGAAAATACATCATCTGTACCTTTTGCAAGATGATTCCATAAAAACGCAGCATTATTTGCATTTTGTCCAATATGTAAATCATGCCAAGCATGTATACTGATTTCATTATTTTGATTTCTTTCAGCTAAATACAATTTTGTTATTTGTTCTGTAATCCATTCAACTGTTATCCATGAAAATAATTTTTTGAGTTGTGAAAATGATACTATTGTTGTATTTGGACAAAAACTTATGTCATTGATTTTCATAACATGAAACATGATTCTAACATCATCGTAAGAAAAGTCTGCTGCTTTCAAATTAGAATTATCACACATGTATTTTTGTACATTCTTTGCGAATAATACTGGATCTTGTTTTTCCACTATTGAAGGATGATATGATGGAAGGTATTTTAAAGATGTAATATTGACTGGCTCAGCTAACAATCTCAACACATTAATCATTAAAGATGGTCCAACTGGTAACCATGCTGGATGATACATAAGATTGCAAGATTGTTGATATTCTAGAATTATAGGTTGTATGTCACATTCAGCAGTGAAAGCACCTTGTTTAAAATTTATTAAGTTTTGACCATTTACACATGTTGCTTCTGGAAAAATAACAAGTGGTAAATAATTATTGTCTTTCTCTTTATTTTTTAAAATTAAATCTACTCTAGATTTGATTTTAGTGATAGTTGTTTTGCGAGAATCTGGATCACGTCTATCTATTAACACAACATCAAACATTTTAACAAATCCACGTAATAATAAATGCGCATACTCTTTTGCTCCTACACCAGAAACTGCATGTTGTGTCAACAAACAAAATATGTCTAAAAATGTTGTGTGATTCACAACAATTATTGGCGCAAGCTTTTTTGGTTTGGATTTTACATCAATCCAGAAAAACCCTATGCAAAATAATCCACATCTCACAAAAAATAACATTAATATATGTGCATATTTTGTATAATTTTTATACGAACCCAAAAATAAAACTGATATTGACAGTAACCATTGTAATGTAAACCATAATACTAATCCAACAATTCTGTATGGTGAAATAGTGCTAGATGCAAAACTAATTCGTATCATTTCAAATTTAGATGTAATGTATGTTGATGTATTGACAAATGGATTTGTTTTTTGATATAAAATTTTAGTAGTTTCAAACTCATAAAAATCATTCAATGGGTTTGAACATTGTATTGTATCAAGTTTATTTTTTAATATAAAATTTGATTTTAATAGTTTAAGATACACATTGAAGCTAATGATTGTTTGAACCGCTAAAACAATCAACTGATTTTGCCAGTTTTGCGGATAAACACAAATCCAATACAAAAAGACTGCTTGTACTAAAGTTAGTAACCATCGTCCAAAAATATTTTTATTTGTATATCCCAAAATAGTATTAATATTCATATTTTGATCAATATAAAATACAAAATATTGATTTGTTGTTATAGTTGGTGGTTTTTGTATTGAATAAATGAAACAATTGCAAAATCAATTTTTTAAATTTAAAATTATGATTTTATTGAATACTACAACAATTTTGTTGTTCAATGATTAGAGCCATGGGTATAATTTTATAGAAATTGACTTTGATAAGCATATTGTCTTGCAGTGTTTGTAATTTCTCAATTTCTACCACAACACTCAAATTTGTACGTTTAAGATTTATAATATTTACTTTCTTTAATTCTTCAGATTTTAATGATCGTCTGATCTGAGTCTGAGTTTTATCTTTATCTAAAACAATATCTGTTTTCATTACATCATCTATATTGTCATTAATAATTGCATTGTTGATAGTGTCCACATTTGTTTGACCAAAAACTTGTGAAATATGTGAATTTATATTTTCTATCACGGTATCATTTAATTTTGTTAAATAATTTATGACATGCAAAATAATAACACACAATTGTTCATGTAATTTGTATTGTATTGCTTTTTGTATTTTTGCTTTTGGTTTTCTAATCATGAACAAATTTTCAAAACCATCAATCATATTTTGACAACCAGTATAAAATTCAGTTATGAATCCTGTTATGACATTACATAAATCTTTTATTGTACTATCTTTTGTTATATATTCTGGTGTGTATATCTTTAATGTTCGAGTTTGAAATACAAATAATGATTTTTCTAATATACGTAATTTTTCCCATTCTGTAATAAATAATCCAACAATATGCACATCGAATTCAGAATTTTTATTTTGTAATTGTTTTGATGACACGCGTCTTATTAATGTTGGTCTAGATTGTTGAATTTTATTTTTCTCTTTATCAACATCCTTACTTTTTTTACCTATATTTTCGAAATATGTTTCTACAGCAATCGTATTAACATAGCTCATTGCCATGAGTTCGTCATATCTGTCGACTGACATTTGTAGAAAGAAAGAACGAGAATGAAAATTAATAATTATAATTATACAAAATTATGATAAAAGAAATGTAGAAGTATTGATTATCAATATTTTATTTTTAAATAATATCCTCCGGATCAATGTAAATACCATCATTATCGTAGACTGAATAATTATAATCATATGAACCATATCTATCACTTTTATTATTATTATTTGTTGTGTCCAACATTTCATTTTGATCAATTGTAATTTTATTCATTTCTGAATTACCTGGATTAATTTTAGATAATTGAGTATTATCTAAAATCATATTATAATTTGTTTGATATGTTTTTTTTAATATTTGTGTATGACATAACCATGATGCACCAAGAATTATGATTAAAATACCTAAAGGAAACATAACCCATTGTACAAGTTCATATTGTGTATATTCATGGAAAAACACAACACTTGATATTGATGTCGTACCAATTAAAAAACACTGAAAGATTGGCACCGCAAACATTGCATTATATATTTTCAAGGCTTGATTATAAAAATATTGTTGAATCGTTATTGACACAACAAGCATAAAAATATATAACCATGAACCAAAATATATAAGTTGATTATTTCCTAAAAAACTAACTTTTAATAATTCTAGTACCGATTTTCCAATTAAAAATGAAAGTCCGCTACATATTCCAGAAATAGAACATAGTAAGAGACAATATCGATTATTTGATTCGGATTTATCAGTTGTTCTTTTAATTTGCACAAAAATATTACAACAGGCTAAACATATTATACAAAAATATGTAATGAAAACTGGATTATCCCAAAAGTCTGACAGTTGATCCAACGAATAATTTGTCTCTGTATGGTCACCAAAACTAACAGACAATATGGATCCAAAAACAATAAGTAGTGTTGAATATATATCATTTTTATGTAATTCTTCGTTAAATTTATAATGCGCAATTAAAAAATTACACGGCAAAATGAATGCAGCAGTTGGCGCAATAATGGATGGACTTGCAAAATACAATGCTATAAAATCAGTTATTGTGCCCATCATTACTAATATTTGCCCACACCACCAGTATGGATTTTTTAAATAATTTGTATATTCTGTTTTAGTAAATGCATATTTTTGTAAGTTAGGTCCAATACTACTCGTTATATTACCAACAAGACTTATTGCAATTCCAATAAGCCATCCAAACAACATATTTGTTTTTTAAGTTGTGAAAACAAATGATTGTGTTAATAAAAGATTTGATTATAAAGAAAAATGTAGTAGGTGTATAAATCAATTTTTATTTTTATTTTTATTTTTTTTGAGCTCGTGCAACAATTTCTAAAATACGTATGAATAGATTCATTAAATCAAGATATATTGAAACTGACAAACCTAAAGCATCTTTTTTTCCATTGTTATATTCATTTATTGCTGTATGTGTATCATACATCAATAATCCAGAAAACAATAAAGTTCCACCATACAAATCAACTTGATGTAATGTGTCAAAAAGCACATTTGGTCCTACAACTAAATAAGACCCAAGTCCTACTAATTGTAGAGACAACAATCCTAACAATCCACCATATGCAGCAGACTTGTAAACTTGCAAATCTTTATCTCTGTTTTTTTTCGCATAAACTACTGCTCCAGCTGTAATAAATGACGTTATGCCTAATGCCGTTGGTACTATTTCTAATGGTACTATTGTGAATAGCGGTGATATCATCAAACTATTCGATGCTAGTAATGTTAGGTATGATACTTTTCTTTTTGCAGAATCAATATAATCTGGAGCACTGGATTTAAACGCTTCAATTGCACAAATTGACGCAGCTGCACCAACAAATCCAGCACCCATCGCAATAAATGGATGTGGTTCTGTAATTTGCGCTAAACCAATTCCACCAAGTACTGTCGCAAATAAACCACCACCTGAATAACAATATATACGAGTTACAAAATCATTTAGTTCACGATTTGCATATATTTCTGGACTCGTATTGTTATCCAATTCGAGTTGTATTGAGATTTGATTTGTACTGTTTGTAATGCGCTGGTCGTTAGTATTATTGAACGGCCCATTCCAAAAAGACCTGACTGGAGTATAATTGTGTGTATTTTTGTATAGTTTTGATGTAAAACACTTGTTTTGAACAGATGATTTAACAAAAAAACACGGTGTCTTTAAAAAGCCTTGAATAGCAGTAGTTTTTTTATTCAATCCAGAAAATCGTGTGGTGTTTAATATTTTACTAAACATTTTCATTCGTATGATAAATGCGAGTGTGTATGATTTATAAAATATTATATTGATAATAACAACCTATTAACTAATTCAATTTTTCTTTTTTAATAAAAAATATTGAAAATACAATCTACTGTACCATTCTATATAACATTGATTATTTGTATTATTAAAGAGTATTTATTTTAAGAATGCATTATAAAATTTGGAAAATATGTTTATTCGCAGCGCTTGCTGTATTAGCATGTTTTGACACGGTTTCTGGGCTTAAATTAAACCAAAACTCTCAAAATCAAAACTCTCAAAACCAAAACTCTCAAAATCAAAACTCTCAAAATCAAAACTCTCAAAATCAAAACTCTCAAAATCAAAACTCTCAAAATCAATTCACGGATTCATTATCATCATATCCATCACATCCGTCATATCCATCTTCAGAGACAAACACAACAATCGACAAGTTATCTGGTTCAGAATCTATGGCGTTGTTAAAAATTGTACATGAGTTACAGCTTGCTAAAATTCATATTACAGATTCAGAATCATGGAAACAGCTTGAATCCTATTTAAAACTTGCAGAATTTAATATTGAATTAGATTTAAGTACTGACTTGACATTAGTTGAAGACAGAATTCACAATATTATTAATTTAACATTAAATAACAAAAGTATGTTTACCAAATTACGAAATTTAGTATCATTTCAATATGTTGTATTGTTTTTCTTAGTTGGTACAACTTTAGCATTTGTTGTGTCGTTATTTTGGAATGTTATACAGTTATTATTGTTAAATGATGTTATGATTTGTATTGAAGGATATGCGTTATCATATTTAACATTAATTTTGAAAACCGAAAATATAATAAACACACCATTATATTCAATTTGGATTTTAGATGACTATACATGTTTGTTTGGTGCCGGAATTTTTGCCTTAACAACATTTTATGCACAACATGCATTTGCATCATATTACGACAAGCATTCAACCTCAGCAAATGTGTGGAATTATAGAGAAAAAAATAATTTTGAGAAAACAATCAAATTGTTTTCACAATTCGTAATACTTTTGTGTTGGTCTATAGCTACAGTTTATCACAATAATAATGTTTTAGGAATTTTTTCAGTAATCATGTTATTTTCTATTTTTGGTTTTGAAGTTGGTTCTATGTTTGGTGGATACTATACAGGATTTGGATATGACGTACAAATCGAAAATGTTTTCGCAATATCCGTATTATTAAATCTATTTTATGTTGTACGTGAATCTGGTATGGGTTTTACACACCCATTTTATGAAAATTTTGCAGTCTTTGAAACTGGTATAACATTTTGGGGAACACTTGTTGGATCGATTGCAGCATTAATCATTGCATCTGATTACAACTGCAGAATTAATGGAACAAATTATAAAAATTATATGAACAGATATATTGTAATGAAATTTATGTTATGTATGTACTGTTTAGCATTGGTATATGCAGGTAATATGCAGAACAATTCAGCATTCAAATCGATTGGTGGTACTTTTTTAGGATTAACCGCACTAGATTTAGAACGTGAATTCTTAATGCAATTTAGTACTGGATCATTAACTGTTGTTTTGGGTGTGATTTCTGCTAATTTATACGGTATATACAGAGTCATTGGCGCATATCCAGAATATTTCATTATCTAATAAAATAAAAAATTGATTAATTAATTTATTTGTGCTTTGTTTATATTTATAGAACATAAATATATAAAGCTCTAAAGCTATCAATAGAAAATAAAAACAGAAAAAAGAAAATATAATGGCTTTTAATTTGTTTAAAAATGCAGCAGAACGATTTGTACCAATTTTAACTAAATCGCAGTTTAAAAAAGATGGTGTTCTTACACCAGAAGAATTTGTACTTGCTGGTGATGAATTGATTAATTCATGTAGAACATGGCAATGGTCCTCTGGATATGCTGATAAAAAAAAAAGCTATATGCCAGATAATAAACAATTTTTAATTACACGAAACGTGCCTTGTTTAAAACGAGTGTCAAGTTTATTTTTAAAAAATACACAAGATGTTATTCTCGAAAAAACTAATACTAACGAGGGTTGGATATCAACAAATCCAATAGATGATAATCAAAATGATAAAGATGATGTAGATAAAAAAATTAGTGATATTGGGGATATTGATGACATTCCAGATATTGATAATTTATCACTTGAAGACAAGACTTTAAATAGTGAAGATGATATTTGTATTGAGATTGAAGATATGGATGCATATACGCCATCAGATGATAATATTGTTATTAAGCCTAAAAAGATGGCGTTGGTATCTGAACCAGAATGCAATATTATCAAAACCAGGTCATATGATATTTCAATAACATATGATAAATATTATAGAACTCCACGTGTTTACTTATTTGGATATGACGAAAATCGCCAACCATTAAATGCAATTGACATAATGGAGGATATATCAGATGATCACGCAAATAAAACAGTAACTTTCGAGGCACATCCACATTTAGATTTGAGTATGCTTAGTATTCATCCATGCAAACATGCTCATTTGATAAAACGAATTATGTCTTATTTAGATAAAGATGTTGATGTTAAAGAATATATGTTTATCTTTCTAAAATTAATATCAACAATTATTCCAACTGTTGAGTACGATTTTAGTTGTAAGGAAGTATAAATATACCCGTTCTAGAATTGCATAGTTGTTAATATTTAGAATTTTTTTATAATTATAATATAATACAACACGATATAAATGTCATCATCTAAATATGTTGAAAAAGACCCATCAAAATTGTTTGAAGAAAAGTATAATATAGAAAGCACAATTAAACTTGTCCTATTTATTTTAGGTATAGCTTGTTTATTTTTTGGTCTACCACTTTATTTTTATTATGCGGAACATGTAAAAAACCAATGTGTAGAAGATAAACAAACATATTCAAATAATACAGTTTCAGATCCACCCGTAAACACGGATTCGGCAGGTCAAGATTCTATTCAAGATCATAATAAAGATTGTGAAACTGCATTTGATAATTATACGATGGCTGGAAAAATATTAACGGGTAGTGGATTGGTATTTATCCTTATTTCAACAATTATGTGTGCATGTATTGTGTATAAGAGAAAACAGGAACTTAATTACTATTTTGAACAATAATAATAAAAAATATTGAAATTTTTATTTTAGAGAAAACTGTTTTAATCATCAATGTTACTTATGATTAAAACACTCGAAAATGTCATTTGTATTTGAACCGAAATATGAATCAGTTTTAAATGCTAAACCAGACTATTCTACACATTTAAAAAATATTTTGATTGCAAGTACAAGTATATATGACGTTGCTATACAAACTCAATTAGACAAATCTAAATTGCTGTCTGATAAATTCGAAAATACTATTTTTTACAAACGTGAAGACACTCAACCAATCAAAGCATATAAAATTCGTGGATCGTTTTATAAAATGAGCAAATTATTGCCAAATGTGCGCGCGAAAGGTATTATTACTTGTAGTGCAGGTAATCATGCTCAAGGTGTTGCATTATCTGCAAAAATTTTACAATGTTCCGCATTAATAATAATGCCAAAAACAACTCCACAAATTAAAATAACTGCAGTAGAAAATTTAGGCGCGACTGTGTTTTTATTCGGTGAATCTTATCAAGAAGCACTAGTATATGCATTAAACGCCGCCTTAGAATTAGACAAAACATTCGTACCCGCATTTGATGATTTAGACGTTATTGCTGGAAATGGTACAATTGCAGTTGAAATTGCAAATCAATTGAAAGGAAATATTGCTAATTTGGATTATATTTTTGTACCAATTGGTGGCGGTGGGTTAATTTCTGGCATAGCTATATATATCAAATCATTATATCCACATATCAAAATAATCGGTGTTGGTCCTTTAAATGGTTGTGCCATGTATGAATCAATTAAAGAAAATAAGAAAGTTGTTTTAAATAAAGTCGACATGTTTATAGACGGTGTTGCAGTAAAAACAGTTGGTGATCTGACATTTGATATTTGCAAGAATTTAGTTGATGATATTATTTGTGTCAGTAATGATGAGTTATGCACCGCGATAAAAAATGTGTACACTGACACACGTTCTATTTTAGAACCATCTGGGGCATTAAGTGTAGCCGGCGCAACAAAGTATATTGACCAACATACTTTAAAATATAAAAATATTATTTGTATTTTGAGTGGTGCAAATATGAATTTTGATAAATTAAAATTTGTGTGTGAGCGTGCAAATATTGGTGAAAATTCGGAAGCAAATATTGTATTGAAAATTCCAGAAAAAACAAACTCGCTTGTAAATTTTTTAAAATGTTTAGAATTTGAATCAAGTTTATCATTAATATTAAATGTAACGCAGTTTCATTACAGATATCATGATCCAAATACAGCAACAATATTTTTTGGATTTTCTGTAATGAATGAGATTGGGACCGAATTTGTGATTAATCATATAAGGGAAAATAATTATGTTGTTCATGATTTAAAAAATGACAATTTGACTAAAGCACATTTACCTTTTTTGACAGGTGGATTTGGATCAAAGTTAAAATCAGAATACTTATTCACAATTAATTTTCCAGAAATTCCAGGTTCATTGTTTAAGGTATTGTTAGAGTTAGAAGCATTAAATATCAATATCACAATGTTTCATTATCGGCATATGGGCGAATTACAAGGCAATGTATTATTAGGAATACAAGTTGAACCAGAAAATTATACAAAGTTTATTGAAGCCTTAGATAAAATAACTTGTATCACATACAAAGATGAGACTACAAATGAATTTTTAAATTTATTTTAAAATGTTTTTTTAATCATAACCTACAACAATTGTTTTCACAATATCTTTAAATTCATCCAAGTCTCGTATATTGTTAAAATCAGTATCTCTTTGTATATGTCCTAATTGATTATAACCAAAATCTACAACAGCTTTTTTGAAATATACTAATGCATTCACACTATCGGTCATTAAACTATAACAACATGCAATATTGTATAATGCCCCTGCAGTATATTTATTTTTTTTATATTTTGCATCTGATTGCGAACCGATACATATCTGCATATATTTTTTCAATCGTGTTTTTTCTTTTTCGTCTATAGCTGTTTCCATTTTAATTGCGCATTCTGCGATTTCGGTTGTATAGTCGTTATATGTTTTATCGTCATAATATTCCAAGTCAACAATCAAACCAAAATATTTAATTGCTTCAGTATAATTTTTGTTATTAAAATTTGCAATACCATTTTTTTCATATTCTTTGTGTAGATCATATTTTGTTTTAACATTTAAATCCAAAATTGTTGATATTATGGTTCTATTTGACATTTCGAGTTTATTTTTTAATTCGTAATTTTCAACTACTGAATTTATAAAATCATCCGACAACTCAATAGGAGTATACAAATCTAATAAATTTGGAACTGTTGTCTTCTTTTCTATTGAACCAATCGAAAAATCTTCTGAACCTGTAAAATATACAAAAAGTTCAACTGATGGTATAAACATTTTTTTATAATAATGTGAATGCATATAATGTATGCTAGGTTCATATCCATTTGCAATATAACAAGTTGGCATTTTTGTATAAATGTTAATTGGGTGTATTTTTAAGAATTTTAATTAGGTGTAACATAAATTTAAATTTTCATCTTTTTATAAATCAAAAAATGAAGTTGTTTTATCTAAATATTTTGTATATTGTTCTAATTTTTCAATATAAGTATGATTTATAATACACACAACTCGTTTGACATTTTCATCTTGAATTCCATACTGTTTTACTAAATCAATACATGACAAAATCGTACCACATGATGCCATGCCATCATCAATAATCATAATTTTTTTATCTACAAAATTAGGTATATTTGATGATATTTCTAATGTTGTAGATGAACATGCAGTTTTTTTCTCACTATTATCGTTATTCACATATTCAGTTGAATATATTGGTCCAGGTAATTTACCTTTTTTCCTGATACTTATGAATTGTATATTTGTCAAGACTGCTGCAGCTGATGCGAATGGCCATGCTCTAGCTTCAGGAGCAACAATGCAATTTATACCATTTGCAACAATAATTTTAACTATTTCTTTTGTAATAAAATTATATAAATCTGGTTGTCGGCATATATCTAAAACGTCATAATATTTATCAATGTCATTGTGTTTATAAGACGGTAAATGCGTAGTTAAGTACGATCGTGGATAATAAGGTTCTAGAGTACCATTGTGTTGTGATATAATCATATTTAAATCTTGGTGCTTTGAATATATAATATTGTATTGGTTATGCACTTGTAAATTGCGTTTTTTTAATACATCATATACATAATCTATTACATTATTAAATATTGTATAGCCAACACATGCACGTGGACCATATGAAAAATATAATGATGGTTGTCTCAAATGCATTAACACAAAATCATTTTTAGTTAAAACACAATTTTCTGAAATTTGTACTGATGTGTTAATACGACGTGCTCTGTATGGAAACAAAAAAGAATCATGTGTTGCTTTATCAATTATTGTTTTCTTTTCATTGGAATATTGGTTATTATCAATATGTAACACAGCATCTAAAACAATATTATATATAAAGTCATACACTAAAAAACTTAAAAATGAATTATCGCAAGTTATTATTAGTGCATCATATTCGCTGTATGATTTTGCTAAAAAATAATGATACAATTCAATCATGATGCCTTTATTTTGTTTGCATGTATTTATATTATTTGTTAAAAGTGTTTTGATTTCATTATCAATTTCTTCAAACTCTGTGTGGTTTATCCAATATCCAATTTTTGAACTATAATAACCCAAAATTGGAATTTTTATGAATAAATTATTATAAAATGTTTTTTTTAATAATTTTATTATTTTATTTCGCAAAAACAAATAATGTTCTTTACTAATTGAATTCAAACCAAATGTATAATCGATCCAAACTTTTATAATAAAATCTTCAAGTGTGCAATTAATATTTATTGTAGTTGTATTGTTTTTAATAATGTTAGAATGTAATTCCAATAAATATTCTAAATATTGTTTATTGTTTGTAATTATGTGTTTTAGACCATTGTGTAAGTCAATCCATAATTTACTACCAACGTCAACACAATTAATTGTTTTCATATGGTTATGGCAATGGTTAAAATTGTGATTAAAAAATGGTAATTTTGAATCTGAAAGTAGAATTGGTTTTATATAATCTTTTGAATGAAAAATACAAAATTTACCAAACCAATAATTTATCACAAAATCGTTATCATTATATTTTTTCTTCAAACATGCAATTGTGTTGGTTAATGAAAATGTTGTAAAGAAAATATACAAAACTACGAAAATACTAACATGTTGCATTTTTTAGAGCAAATTATTATACCTAAATTATTTTTATAATAGCAATCATAAGTGATTTATGATTCAATTTTTTTCTATAAAAGATTTCAAGTTAAATGACAAAATTGAATTTAAACCTAGTGGACCAATTCTATTCGTATAATATTTAAAAAAATCACCAATTGTTGGTTTGTTATCATATAATTCATAAAAATAATCAATTAAACCAGACGTTAATCCACCATCAAATCCCAAATCAGAAATGTCGTCTGGATCGTACTGTTGATCAGATACAGCAGATATGCATATAATATTTGTATTTTGAGCAGTATTATTTTCTGATTCGTAGTTTATCAAATCAAGAGTTTTATAATTTAAATTACATATTGTTCCAGTTTGACACGCATCAGCCAATACAACTAAAAATGTATTTGCTTTTGAATTTAATGCAGTCGTAAATGTTGTATTTATTTCTATATCTGTTAAAACATTAGTGTTCCAAATCAAATAATTATTATCGAATCCAGAACAGTAACCATGCGATGAAATATGCAGCACACAATATGTATTTTCTAAATTGTTCAGTATATCAAGCAATATTAATAATAAATCATTTTTAGATTGTGGTGCAGCGTATGTTATATTTGTGTATGATGTTAGAGTTGACTTTGTTTGGTTTAAAGTAGAATCATTATCAAATAGCATATAGACATGTGAAAAGTTTAATTTATCAACATATAATTTTGGCAAATTTTTTGCATCATTTGTTGCAGATATTAAATTGGCTGAATTTATTAGAACAACTGCTATATTTTGAATATAACTTGATTTTGGTGGAAAGTCAGAATTTGAACTAAAAGAAAATGTGCTCATTATATTTTTATTTGGTGATAAAAATATTATAGATGGTTGATAGAAAATATTGAAAATCAAATATATTATGTATTTCATTATAATTAAATGTATTATTTACAAGACTTTGTGTTATAAAATTATTTAAACATGTCAACGGTTGACTATGATTATATTTTTAAAATAATATTAATTGGTGATAGTGGTGTTGGTAAAAGTTCCTTGATGTTGAGATTTACAGATGATGCGTACATTACAGATCATATAAGTACAATTGGGGTTGATTTTAAAATAAGAACAATGGATATGGATGGTAAACACGTAAAAATTCAAATTTGGGATACAGCTGGACAAGAACGTTTTCGTACTATTACATCTAGTTATTATCGGGGTATTAACGCGGCAATGATTGTATATGACATAACACGTCGTGATTCATTTAATAATGTTAAATTATGGGTGTCTGAGATACAGAAATTTGTATCAACAGAAACACCAATTATGTTAATTGGTAATAAATCTGATTTAGATAAAAGAGTTATTTCAACAGCAGAAGCGCAAGAATTAGCAAATGCTCATGGATTGTTGTTCATTGAAACTTCGACGAAAAAAGCTACAAACGTCACACCTGCATTTGAGACTTTGTGTCAAGAGTTATTGACTCGACAAAATGATTTTATAAAACGTGGATTAAAACCACCATTTAATTTTGGCACACGCTCGAATCCAATACATCAATTAAAAAAGGAAGAAAAGACAATTGGCTGCTGTTCCACATCATAATTGTAATATTTTTAAGATTTTTTTATTTTGTTGTATATAATTATGTCGCTAAATGCAACTAATAGTAATACATCAACATTAACAACAAGTGGGGCTGGTACGATTACTATATCAAATCCTATAACTTTAACAAATATTGCAAATTCTTCGAGTAGTACAGTTATAAATAATTTAACTACATCTACATTGAATGTTGGTAATTCCGGTGGATTTAAAACAAGTGTCAATGTGAATGCTTCTGGATCAAATTATAATTTAGTACTACCAACAACATCTTCATATGTTCCAAGAGTACTTGCAAATAACGGGTCTGGGACAATCTCGTGGTCACCAAGTATTGGACCAACACAATTAGTAGTGTGGGCAGACAAAACATCATCTGTCACACAAGGAACATCAATTTATGGTGCTACACCCGCAGCTGGAACTGTAATGAATATATACAATGCATTAATTGGTAGTTCGTATTTAGGTCCGAGTGGTGCAAACGGTACAACCATACCATATACTAATTTTACAGTGCCTGCAACAGGCACATATTGTATTTTTATAAATGGTTTAAATGACTCGACTGTTGGTCCAGGTGTTTACAATGCTGCACGTGTAACAGTAACTAGATCTTCAACAGTAGTCTACGATCAAATATATTCATATGTTAGTGGAGATGCTGATACAGCTATTTGCCCATACACATATGTGTGGAATGGATTTCAAACTGGTGATGTATGCACATTTTTTGTAACAGATTCCCAAAACCACGCAACATACCCATCAAGTATAACTGACACATCAATAATTAAACATTATGGTTGGTTACAAATAACAAAATTATCATTGTATTAAACTTTATTTATTTTAGGTTATAATTCTATAATTATAGAATTATAATAATGGATACTTTTAGTTCAATCACATGTAATAATTTAGCACCCACTGTATTAAATGTTACAACAACACTAAATATTAATACCACTGGTTCTGGTATTACAACCGTTGGAAATCCTGTGCAAACTTCATCAATTCAATCAAACAATTTATCTATTTCTAGCAACAGTTCAAATATAACAACTTTAAATACAAATGCAACTGCAAATTATAATTTAAATTTGCCAGTTGCTCAAGGTGGTGCAAATCAAATTTTTAGTAATGATGGTAGCGGAAATTTGTCTTGGTCAAATCATGGATGTGTTTGTCAAAGTCTAGTTGTTTATGTAGACTTTGCGACTTCAGTTGGAAATGGGTATAACGTTCTTACTGATACTGTAAATACAGCAATCAACCTAAGACATGTGTTTGTTGGCAGTCAATATTTGACACCAACTAGTGCAGACGGAATTACAACACCATATACAGCGTTTGTCATACCAGTTAGCGGAACATATAGTTTTATATTTGGAGGTTGGTTATGTGGTAATGGTTCTGGTCAAGCAAGAATGCGCGTTTTTAGATCATCTACATTAGTATTTGATCGATGTATGGCTCCAGAACCTTTTTATGATTGTGGAACAACTGATGCTAATTTTTTATGGAATAATTTTCAAGTTGGGGATGTATGTTCTTTTTATATGAACATGAATGGTGGTGGAGGATATAATGGTATAATAAATGTATCAACTACTCGAGATTCAGGGACATTAATAATTTATTACGAACAATAAAAATAATTTTTTATATTTTCTAGTAATAAGATAAATCACAAATTATTAATACATTTTTATGTCTATTAGTTTAAATTCAATAACAAGTCAAACCTTGACAGCTTCAACTGCAAATCTTAAAGGCACTATAAATATTAATACTACTGGGTCAAATAGTTCAACTATATCAAATACAACTATTAGTGGTCCTCTAAGATTAAATAATGGAGTTATCCTTACAAATGGTACAAACACAACAACACTTACATCTCCAGGTACAACAACTATAACATTTCCCACTGTACAAGGTAGTTCAACTCAAACATTGACTGCGTCTGATTCTAACGGTACTACATCATGGACTCCAATAAATACCGCTGGAGCAGTATACAATACATTAATAACATATGCCGACCAAATTAATGCGGCATCAAGCAATTCTGATGTGGTCGCAAATACTACTGGTGCAACAGTCAGTGTAAATAATGTTTGGGTTGGATCAAGTTATTGGGGACCTAGTAGTGCACCATATACACAATTTACGATTCCAGCAACTGGTACATATTCCATTAAAGTCTCTACGTTTTCAGGTGGCAAAACTGTACGAATTACTGTTGTACGATCATCCACAACAGTGTATGATCAGGTTTTAGCAGCCGGAACGACTTCTGGGGTATTAAGTTATGCGTTTACAATTTGGAATGGATTTCAAAATGGTGATGTAATTACATTTTTTGCGAATGAAACTGTAACTGGAAATTACCCATCATCAATAACTGATGCTACGGTGTATAAACAAAAAGGTGATATTACAATTCGAAAATTAATACCTTATTAAAAATAAAATTAAAAAATTGATTTATTATTGGTTAAACATTTAACCATTAATTCTATAATAACAAATTAATTTATGCGTCGATATCAAA
>Ga0302186_10001468_pt1 | contig 19494 bp, 12 predicted proteins | sample II_Bog_E1_2_FD_198782 | JGI IMG/M metagenome (GOLD analysis project Ga0302186, IMG submission 198782) | Peat permafrost microbial communities from Stordalen Mire near Abisko, Sweden - II_Bog_E1_1 | ecosystem: Environmental > Terrestrial > Soil > Wetlands > Peat | place: Sweden: Abisko...
ATAATTTCCTTAAACTTTCATGATTATATATTAATAAAAATAAAAATTTTAATTTTGGAGTGAAAAAACAACAAAATCCTAAAATTATTATAATTATATAAGCTTTAACCTAAAAAAAAACAATACATTAGCAATAAATTTTCTGAAAATTAATTCCATCTTCATTTTCTTTAAGTTTCCTCAATACATTTGACGATCAAACCATTGATTTTCTGAAATTGAACCTGCAAATTCTGGAAAACCTCAAAATCCAAGCATCTTTCCTCACCTTCTTGATCATTTTCCACTGGAATTTCATCAAAAGAGTCCACATAACTGATCTTATAATTCTTTATGTCTGTGTAAAAACCATGCAAATCATTGCAATTTTCCTTTTTTTTCATGAGACTACCTAGGATTTTCTTAAAAGATTGCAAAAGCAGCACTTTTAAATTATAATTTTCTAAATATAAAGCATCCACATTATTTTCAATTTCATTTATATCGTCATAGATTTTCGCGAAATCTTTGAAAAAAGTGCCGATGAAATTCGAAAATTCCTCAAAAAGCAACATATTTTCTTGATAATTGCTTTCCTGCATTGCTTTTGGCACAATTTTCAAATATTTGTTAAATTTGAAGTTAAATCCTTTGCTTTTAGCTATCAAATATCTGAAGATTATCTCCCAAGCTTTGTTTTTCTGTTTTTTCCTTTGAATTTCCTCATTGGTTCTTGCCAAAGGCAAATCAAAGCTCTTATTTTTCTGAAAAAATCCTTTATTTTTTTTCGAAAGGATGTTTTCTCTATATTTTTCATATTCGATCTTTTGGCTATTATACAGCATTTCAAACTCCTGCGATTTTCTCTTGAGTTCACTATATTTTCTTTCAATTTCCACTATTTCGAGTGCCTTTTTCTCAAATATTTCCCTATAATTGTTCATTTTCTTCTCATAATTTCGACATTTCTCTTGAATTTCTTCATATTTTTCTTTATTCGCCAGTTGTTTTGAGTATTTGTTTCTTAAGTCCTGGTTTTTCGAGATCAAGTCATTGATGAGAAATTCTTGTTTTCTGATAATTGACGATAAAACATCAACTTTATTAATGAAATCTTTGGAATTTCTCTTGATTTCAGCTTGGAGAGTTTCCAGGTTTATATGATAATATTCAATTAATTGAGAGGTTTTGTTACTATTTGCAAGTATATTTTCTATAGTATCACTACTTCTAATGAAACTCTTGATGTTTTCCAGAAAACATTGGTAATTTGAAAAAGAATGGCTTTTTTCTGCTTCTTTTTCGAGATTTTCAAGGAAATTTATAATTTTCTTCAATTTTGTAAAGGTTTGTTCCGTGTCTATGCATTTGTTAAAGGCTTCAAGAAATTTATAGTAAATTTTAGGGATTTCTTGACAGTTTTCCTGAGGAATCTCGTCTAAACCTTCAATCATTTCCTCTAATCGCTTCAATTCTTCGAATCGTACACTTCTTTTCTTTAAATTAGCCATTTCAACGATATTTTCTTGATTTTTCTCTAATAAAGTATTAATTTCGTGTGTTTTTTCATCCAAAAGTCTTTGCGTTTCTAATAAAAGATCCTCTTTTTCATGAATCTGTTTATTTTTCTCCTGAATTTCTTTAATTTTCTGAGAAATAACAAGATCTTTCTCTCGAATCTCATAAGAAAAACTCTCTTTCTGGTCAACATTGGCTTTTTTGCTGAGATTCTCCTTCATAATTTCTCTCATATCTCTTCGCAATTCGCCAATTTGTCTTTCTTTTTCTTCTATCTTAGCTTTTTTCTCATCATTTTCAATTCTCATAGCTTCAATTCTCTCTTTTTGCTCCTTTAGTCTTATTTTCGCTTTCTTATATTTTTTCTTTATCAATTTTAAATCATCTTCCATATTTTCATTGATTTTAGCAAAATCTCTTGAATTTCTCTGCGAAACAAATTTCATCTCCTGACTTCTTTCCAATAAATTGCATTTCAATTCCAGAATCTCCTTATTTCGCTGGGACAACTCTGTCTCTAATGATTTGTTGACTTTTTCAAGATTGGAAATCTGTTGGATTTTGATTTCAAGGGTCTTGGAAGCCTTTATAATCAGATTTTGGTAATTTGGAGGAACGTCGTTAAAAAAAGTCTCATCGAAAGGATTTTTGAATGGGGGAAAATCATTGGCTAATAGAAATTGAGCTGAAAAAAAAAGAAAGAGTATACTTGTGTCATTAAAAGAAATTTCATTGTATTCAGTCATTTTTAATTTTTTTTCGATTTTTTAAAAGTTTTTGTGTTTTTTTTTATCAGAGTTAACAGATAATAATATTTATCCGAAATTTATACAATAATATTTTTTTAAATATTTTTAATTTGTTTTTCAACCTTTTTTTAACAAAACGTGAATTTATTTGTTGTATTAATTTTTGTTTAATTTTTTTTCCAATCTTTCCTTCACTTTCGGCCATTCATCATCTAAAAGGCTCAAAACCGTGGTATCTCTTCTCCTTCCTGTTCTCGTTAAAATATTGCTCCTTAAAATTCCTTCATGTTTAATCCCCATTTTAAGTAAAGACACAACTGAATGTTGATTTAAAGTTTCCAAATTAAATTCCACTCTTTTCATTTTCAACTCTTCAAATGCATGTTTCAACATTAGATACTTTGAATTTTGGTTAATGCCTGTTTTTTGGAATTCTTTCCCAATTATCGTATACCCGATACATGCAGTCTGATGTTCAAAGGAGACATTATAAAAGCTTGAAGTTCCAGTGCATTTGTTATCTGATGTCCGGAAAATTACGAAAGGGAAACGTTTTTTGCTTTGTTTTTGCTCCAAAGCCTTGTCGATGTAATTCTTGAGATCTTCTTCATTGCTGCAAAGGAAACTCGGATTGTAAGTCCAGAGTGATTGATCTAAAAGAACAGGACGAAGCGCGGATATATGAGAGTCTTTCATGCTGACAAGCTTGACATGATTGTTCTCTAAGACGAATTCTTTGGAAAAAAAGAGGGAAAGAGCATGGGAGAGGTTGACGTTTTCGTATGAGAAAAATGCAGTGGGTTTAAAATGAAGCAATTTCAAAGATAATGAAAGGTTTTTGAAAGGAAGCATTTTTTTGAATTTTATATGTTTTTAAAAAATTGGAAGTAATATATAAAAAAATATATTAGTTAGTAGAAATCAAAATTCATAGAGAAAAAAAATAAATGATAAACTTTAAATTTTTTTGTTTTTTCTTTTAATTTTTTTCATTCTAAGATTTCTAACTTTTTTTTTATGTTTTAAACGCTCATTTTCGCCAATTCAGATTTGATCTTTTGGACTCGAGACAAAAGGGAACAGTCAATAAAGTTATTACCGCTATACATTTGCAAGCCCCCCAAAATAGTGGGATCCACCTAAATTATTTTAAAGAATCGCTGCTAAATTAAATAAAAACCTCATATTTCACTGTGAAATTGATTCCAACATGTGATTTTTTCAAAGCTTCAATCACTTTATCTTGTTCTGATTGTTCCAATTCCTAAACAAAAATTCTATAAAACAGGGAATTTATAAGAAAATGATGAAATACAGTGGCTGAAATGATTCTAATGTTCTCTTCTTTGTTCAAGATTTTATAAAAATCAATGTATTTATCCACAATCTTTGGCAGGGAGTCCAATCTTTTGTTATCAATCAGGGTATGGAGGAAATTAATAGTCAATTTATTAAAAGTCTTTTCTCCTCCCAAAGCATCAAAGACTTGCATTTGCTCGTTTCTCTTCAACGCAAGATTTACTAAAAAATTTCTAAAAGCATCACACTATGGTTTTTATTATAAAAAACAATAAATTTGTTTTTTTTTATGTTAAAAACCTTGTTGATCAACTCCTTGATGTATTTGATATCTTCAAGAACCAGATATAAGGCTTCTCTCTTTGAGGCGGCGCTGAAAAGAACAGCTGCATATCTGGAAGGGGGATTTTCTTCTTTAACAGGTGGCTGGAAGAGATAAAATTTGTTATTTTTTTATAAATAAAGATTTTATGAACTTTGTTGCCAGGAACAGATTTGATTTCAAAATCACTTTTTTCACTTGAGAAAAAATAGTTTTGTTTCATGAGCTAAAGGAAATTTAGAAAAATTAATGGATTTTTGGATGGAATGAAATTTTTGTAAAAAAATCGTTTAAATACTAATCGGGTTTGTGGCTTCAGGAAGTTGGAATAAGCGGTGAGACGTGAGAAATATTTGAACATGACAGGGTTTTTCTTGGATTAGAATGCTTTTTTGTGATTTTTGTTAGGAGCTTAATGAAAATTTATTTAAATTATAAGGAACAAAAAAAGATAAAATATTCGTAAAAAACTTATTGTTTTTTTTTTTAAAATTCTTTGTTTCTATATTAAATTAAAAATAATAATAAATTTGAAACAGGGAACATTTTCTTTGAATCAAATTTTTTTTTTTAAAATATCTGTTGTTTTTTTTTTTCTTCAAAAATTCATTTATTTTTTAAACAACTATTATTATTAAAAATATTGGAAAATCAGAATTCTTACGATTTTTTTACTATTCAATTGGAATTTATAAAAAACGAAAAAGTTTTATTAGATCAATGTCCCAAAATCCAGTCGTTTTCTCGAACAATCTCCGTAAATTTGTGGATATCATTGACAACCTTCGTGATATCGGTATTGAAAGCCAATTCAAGCTTCCTCGCATCTCTGTTCTCGGGACCCAAAGTTCTGGCAAAACTTCTCTTTTAGAGTCAATTGTTGGTTTAGATTTTCTTCCCCGAGGCGAAGTATTTTATAATTTAAAGGTCAATTATAAATTTTCTTTAGGGGATTGTTACACGAGTCCCTTTGGAACTTCGTTTAATTCATGTTTCAGACTCTCAAGCCGAGCCCTACGCAATATTTGAGAAAAACAGAGAGGAAAAAATCAAAGATTTTACGAAAGTCAAAGCCAAGATAATCGAAATGACGGATCAAATTGCAGGATCTAATAAAGGTATAGTGGATCAACCTGTGATTCTGACAATTTATTCAAATTCTTGTCCGGATCTCACATTAGTGGACTTGCCTGGGATCACCAAAATTCCTCTTACTGGTTCTGATCAAAAAGACGACATTGAAAAAATCACTAAAACCATGTCACTTCGGTATTGTTCCGACCCCATGACAATCATCCTTTGTGTCGTGTCTGCAAACGCCGACCTTTCAACTTCAGAAGCTTTAAAAATCGCGAAAGATTTGGATCCGACTGGCGAACGAACCATCGGAGTTCTAACAAAAGTGGATATCATGGACCATGGGACCGATGCATTGAAAATTCTGAAAAATCAGGAAATTTACCTCTCATTAGGTTATGTAGCAGTTAAAAACCGCAGTCAACAAGATATTAATAATGGCATGAGAGTCCGTGAAGCTCTTGAGATAGAAAAGAGGTTTTTTTCCAGTTCTTGTGTATATTCTAGCCTCCCGAAAGGCTGTTGTGGCACGGAGGTGCTTTCCACCAAATTGAAGGAGATTTTTTACGACCACATCAGCAAGTTTTTCCCAGAAATAGTGGCGAAAATCAACTCACAATATAAAGAAAAAGAAAGGAGAGTGAAAGAATTGGGACCCAACATTCCTTTGAAGGAAACGGACAAATTTTCTTATTTGTGGAATTTGGTGACCAAATTTTGCTTGACATTTAAGAACACGATGATCGGAGGATATGAGAAATCGGCCAAAATAGACACTAAGCTCAAAATTCCAATCCGGGGACAAATCCAAACCATTTTCGAAAATATTTATTATGAATTTTCTAAGGAATATAGAGTGACAAAAGACTATTCGGACCACCAAATTAAGGAAATCATGGATAAATATGAAGGAGATTCATTGATCGGGTTCCAATCGATTGATGCTTTTTATGCCATTTTAGTTCCTGCCCTTTCAGAATTAAAAGAGCCTGCTGAAGAGGCTCTTGAAAGGATAGCTGATATTTTAAAGGATGTGGCTTCACAATGTTTAAGTCAAGAATGCAGGAGATATCCAATTTTATATGAAGAATTGTATGAGATTGTGAAAGATTTTATGGATGAGGTAAAATGTTTCTTTTCCTTAAAACAGAAATTAATTTTTGGATATTTGTTTCGAAAATAAAGCAAAAGGAAAAATGCCATCAAATTTTATTAGATCGAATCGATAGCGAAACGCAATATATTTTTTCTAATGATAGCGATTTCATCAATAAAGAAATGGAAAAATTTTTGGTTTGATTTTCTGATCTTGATATTTTTTTAAAATTTTTTCATAGGAAAAAGAAAAAAATAAAGATCGAGGCTTATCTTTTAACATTGACGATCTCAGGAAAAAAGTGGATATTTATTACGACCTGATTAGAAGAAATCTCAATGATTCAATTCCAAAAATCATTGGTTTTTTCCTTATAAAAAATGTTCAAGTTCAAATAAACTTATAACTTATAGCTTTTTAAATTCGAATTTAACATTTTAGAACAACATTTCATCATTTTTGCAAGATCAAATTATGGAGAATGATAAATTGAAAATAAGTTTAGAGGAAGTGAGTTTTTTTGTTTGTTTGGATAAATAAATTTAAAAAATGAAGTCTCAAGCCATTGTGGATGAAAGATACCAACTCTCAGAATCTTTGAAAGCTCTTGAAAAAGCAAAGAAAATTATTATGAAAGATCATGAGTTTTTAAATATTTCAAAAATATATTTTTTTTCATTTGTTTTGTCTTTTAGTCTTTTCCGAATCTACCAAAAAGAAGACGTGAAAAATGAAAAAAAAGAAAAGCAAGAAAAGCCAAAAGAAGAAAAAAACCAAGTTATAGTTATTTCATTTTGAATTAATTAATCCAAATTTTTTTCTTTTTGCTTTAAATTATGTTTTGGCCAGAAATCTAATGAAGTGGTTCCCAATAAAATACCTTCTTCCAACTCGATTCCAACAAAGGAGGTCATAACTGACCATATTTTTTGCTATTAAATATTTTTTAGCCTCCAAAACAGAAATATGATCCTAAAGAGTCCATTGATTTATTGACAGTTGACTCCGATAAAATCATTCCGAACTCAAACCCCAAACAAATCCACAAAAAAACAACCTCAAATTTTAATGATGAAGAACAGAAACTCAACAAAGTTCAAGATTCCATGACAGTTGTTAAAAGCAACACCACAAACCTAGATCTTTTCGGATGGGGACCAACTCAATCAACACAAGGAAATCAATCAACCCAAGGAAATAACAATTCGCAAACTTACAATCCGTTTTATCAAAACAATGTTCAGAACAATGGAGTAAAGACCCCCCAAATTTTTGTCGAGAACAAAAACACTCCAAATAATAATAATAATAACTCCAAAAACAATCAATCACCCATTGATAGTTCAAACAATAATAAGAACAATGGAAAAGTTGACAAATTCATTGACAATACTACTGATAAAGCGTTTGATGCTCTATGGGAAAACCAACAATTCCAAAAAGGGATGAAAGATGGGGCGAAAAATCTTGCCTATAATGCTGTAACGAGTAGAGTTCCGATTAAACAAGAGCCTGGAGTTAAACATCCTTTGGGAGCTTTGGCAGAAAAGGCAACAGAAAAAGCTTTGGAAAATGAGAAAGTCCAACAAGGTTTAAAAAATGCGGCGAAAAACGCAACAAAAGATGCAATTAAAAAGGAGGTGAAACCTGCTGATAAAAAGAAAGGCCTTTTTGGGTTTATCTAATTAATCATGAAAAATAAAAATTCAAAATATCATTGAATTTTAAAGACATGCTGTAAAAATTGGGGGAGAAGTCCTTTTAAAAAAATCATTTAAAAATTTGGGTCCTTGTTTTTACATAGAGGCATTTTTTTTTTTCATATCAATTAAAATTTTGATTTTTGCTTTAAATCTTCTCCATCTTCAAAAATTTAATATAATGTGATTAAATCCCCCGCCCCCCCCCATTTTCCATAATATTTATTTTGTTTGAAAAAAATTTAAATTTGTAAAAATGTTTCTTTCTTTTTTTGTCTTTTTCATAAACATTTTCACATATTTTTTTCTTTTAATTCCCAACATAAAAATGATTTTGTTAAATAAAAATATATATGCATCCCTTCATTTTTCTGTTGCTTTAAAAAAATTGAAAAAAAAAAAATTGAAAATCTTAATTTTCCATGTTCCTGTATTTTTTTTTCAAGTTTTTTAATTTCAAACAATTATTCCAATTTAATCTAGATTTTTTATAAAATAATTATTATAAATTGGCAAAAAATTCTGACCCATAACAAAATTTTAAATGTCGACTATAAATATAGATTTCGGCAGACTACATTCACTTACCTGGCTGGAGTGTATCGTTGATCAAGCAGGACGATCACTTAGGGTGGAGCAGGTCTATTGCACAACCGACGACTGTAATATCCTATTGTTTCCCGATTGGGAAACCGAAACAGCGAAATTTCTGGTAGTAGGGAACTGCGCTTGCGCTATCCCTGCCCTTTAAATTAACCAAAAGAAATAAAAAATTGTTTTTTTTCATATTTTTAGACAAGAAACATAAATAAACTTCATATTTTTTTTTCAAAAAAAGCTAAAAATACATTTTTTTTTTAAATCCTGACAAAAAACAATAAATTTTTAAATTTAGCATTTTTTTATTTAATGACTGTCCTTTATAAGAATTTTGAAATTTCGGGAATAATAATAATTCATAAATGTTTTGCATAATCGGGAAGAAGGATGTCCCTTTATATGAGACCAACCTCGGGATTATTAAAGTGCCTTTATATCATTTTTTTTTAACTTTTTTAAAAATTTCAAATTTAAATTCATTTTCTAGAGAGAAATCGTCCTAACCCATTATTTCGTTCTTCATTCTTCCCTTGATCTTGTTGAGGAACAAACCTTCGCAACAAATAATATGTTAATTAAAAAAAAAAACCTTAAAATTCAATTTTTTTGGGGATACCTCAGGTTTCTAAAATCTATCGATAAGACTGGAGAGTTTTTCATCTATGCGTTCACCACAGCAACAAGTTTTTTTTTTTTTTGAAAACATAAAAATTTTCAATCTTTTGAAAAAAAAAAATTTAAAAAGGTGTGAAATTTCTGCTTTTGGTCGAAAATGTTAAAAATGAAGACTCTATAAAAAATTTCTTCATTGACGTTTATGAGTTATTGGTCAAGGTTGAGTTTTGCGTTTAAAAAATGTTAACATTGTTTTTTAGAATATGATGAACCCACTTTACAATATATACACAGAAATTCACTCAACTGGATTTGATATGAGAGTCAAGAATTTGGCTGCAAAATACTTTTAACTTAAATGTTGAAAAAAAAACTTTTCGATGAGGAAAAATAAAAGAATTTAAAAATTGTTTTTTCCCTTTATAAAATTTTGTTTTTTCCTTAAAAAAACGAGAATTTTTTCTTTTTTTTCACTCTTTATTTTAAATTTTTATAAGAATATTTAAAAAAGGAAAAATTTAATAATAAAATTCAAAAAAAAATTTAAAAAGCCCGTTTATTTAGTCACAAAAGTCCCTCGAAAAATTATAAATTTTGAAAATAATAGAGATTATCATCTTCTATTAGTTATAAAAAACATAAAATCGATAATTTAAAAAAACTCAGTTGTCCTTTTAAAAAATGAAAAAAAGTTATCCTCACTCTAGTAAGAGCTACCGCAAGCGTCCCTTTGGGGACCCAAAAGATAAATGGGATCATGGGGGTTATGAAGCATTAGAACGAGAAGAGAAAAATGAATATTTTCCTCATAACTATTATTTCAAGAAAAAGCGAGAAGACCCCTTTCAATACAGAAAAGATGTAATTTTGCGTCTCTCTTTTTTAATTCTTTATTTAAATTTTTGGCTAATTCTTTTTTTTCGAAATAAAAGGAATTGAATTCGAAACCACTTTTCAAATCCGAGCCGCAACTTTTGAAATGTTATTCGAAAAAGCCTGAGGGCAAGATAGAAAAACAACCGGAAACCATAAATTTGCCGATTGGCGAAAAAATTGAAAAAAACGATGAGAAAGAGTATGGGGCGATGGAAGAGAAGCTATCTAATGTTTCCACTAGCTTTTCATCGAAGGAAAAACCATTGGAGGAAGAATTGATGACACCAATGTTACATACCTTCAAAAAAACGGACACCCAAACCGGCACCATGCCGATTTTCCAAATAAATCTCATTCTTCCTAACGAGACGAAATCTTCCGAGATTTTCCAAGTTATTTGATTTTGATAATTTTTTATTATAAAATTTAAATTTTGAATTTTTTTCACGAATTCTAGGAAGATGAGGTCGAAGATAAAATTAACGAAATCACTCTCAATCATAAGGATTGGGGGTTGGAATCTTTAGCCACGAAGATTTTTATCGTTTATCAGTTAAAATTGGCGAAAGTGTTTCCTGAGAATTTTGTTGAGAAGCTTCTGGACAAATATCTAGACGCATATGAAAAACTAAAGGAAACTTGCATAGAGAAAATTGAAGAGGTGAATGATGAAGACCTGTGATGGAAGTTTTGATGATTTGTAAAATTAAATGATGAAAAAATCATTTTTTTTTCCTTTTGATTAAGATTTAAAAAAAAAGTTGGTCTCTGAAACCAACTTCTTTTTTAATCCCTCTTCAATGTATAATAAAATCCTCTACTATGAATAATGATTTAAATTTTCCATTCACATAAAAACTTAAAAAGAATTTTCGAACCAAAAAAAAAAAAATTATTACAAATTTTTTTTTCAAAAAAAGAGTGAAACTATCTATTTTCAAATTTTTTGAATAAACTAACAGAAATTATAATATCAAAAGTGCTCATACGCCCGTTTAGTTAAATCCCTCAAATTTTTGTCTATAAATAGGCTAAAATTCAAATTTTTATTAAAAAAAAATTTAAAAATTACGAAAAAGATTCAATATTCCTATTTCCCGATGAGGATTTTTATCCAAATTTTAGTCTGTCTCTTCCTTCTTCCCCTTCTAAATTCCCAAACTCCAAGAGACACAGTTCTTGTGCTCAAGCCTTCCATTGAGCAATATCACAAATTAAACAATCCATCAGGGGTCTTGATTAAATATTTTAACATCACCATTGACAAAAAGCTCCCTCAAGAAGACCTATTGATAATGGTGCGTCCTGTGGAGGATATTAGTGACCCTGACATTTTTATTTCAAGCACCTTTCAATATCCTGATAGTTATTCCAACTCCGAGATGATCTGTACAAGCAACGGCCTAGATGTTTGCACGATCCCAGAAAGCAACATAACCGACAACAAAACATTCTACATAGGTATAAAATGCTATACCCAATGTTCTTTCGCCTTGAAAGCAACCTATAGTGAGGAAGATTTCTTCAGCTTATCAGAAAACCCAAATACTGACACTCTCCTAGGCACTTATAACCTCGAATTCCAATCAAATGATGCCAAGATCGTCAAATTCTTCATCCCAGAAAACAACAACAACTTCCAAAGAATGCTTGTCAGAATACAACAGATCCATCCTCAACAAATCAATGAAAGCTTCTCTTTCTTTATGAATGAAGGCGCAAACCCTCCAACGACCTCCAAGTATCACTTCAAAGGCATTGAGGCATGGAACTCAGGTCAATGCATTTTGGTCACTGATAACTATTCGAACCTATGGAGTGGCTCTAGTTTCGGTGGATTCAGTCGAAGCAATGTCAATTACACTTTATTGATCCAGGCTCCTCAAGGCTCCAATTTGCAAGTGAGAGTCCAGGCCTATAACGACTTGATGAAAGTGAAGTTGCATCAGAATTTACAAGATATGGTTTATATGGATAGCAAAATCACTTATGAGCTCAACATTGATGATGACGCTGATACACAGAGCGCTTTCCAATTGAATACATTGATGTTGACCTTGACAGCCTTTTCAGGGAATCCAGATATTTATGTGCATCCAGATACTTTACCAAATAACATCACAGATTACAAATGGAAGTCCACTGAAGAAGGCAAGGAATCCTTGGTGATCACTTCGGCTGAAAGACAAGCTGCCAAGGCAACAGATAAGAAATTTTACATCACAATTTATGGAAAATTGACGAGTACATTTTCACTTTGGATCGGCACCTCACAAGTCATGAATTACCTCACTTTTGGAGTGGCTCAAACTGGTGAAGTTGAAAATGATGAGATTATTAATTACAGGTTGTTTATCTTCGGCGAGGAAGATCTGAACATCACAGCCTCTTTGGGAACAGAAAACGGTAACCCTGATCTATATGTGAAGATGTGTATGTTGAATGATTCGGATTCTGATTGGAGAATGGCTAGAGAAGAAAGACTGAAATGCAGAGTCAGTTTAGATGATATCCAGAACAGATATTTGAAGAGTCCAGAAGTAGCTGAAATGTTCATTTTCTCTGATAATGTTGGGGGGAAAGATTCAGTTAGTTTCTTGCATGATGCTGAAAAATGCACTCGTCAAAATAATGATGAAAGCAGGCCGTTTATGGCTAATAAATGCATGTATGTGGTGGGAGTGCATGGAAATTGCAATTGGCAAAACGAGTCGCAATTTTCTTTGGTGGTCACCCATGCGCAACATCACATAGTTTTAACTGAGGGAGAAGCACAAAGAAATAGAGCGGATTTAGGTGTCACAAGTTATTTCAAGTTTACTTTAATGGATGATAGAGATGTGCAATCGGTAAAATTCCTCATTACGGAAATATCAGGGAGAGTAAGTTCTTATGTTTCGAAGAAAATAAGATACCCCAGCGAACAGAATTACGATAAAATGTCATATTCTCATTGGGGGAACCTCAGCTTTGATATGAGCGATGTGAAGAATACCACTGAAAAATTAGCAGGATCATATTATGTCGCGATTTACTCAGAAACTGCTGCCACTTACTCAATATTAACATCAGTTAAAAGGAAGGTTGATGAGAAAAGTGAAACCAAAAAATATCCAAGAATAAAATTATCAGAAGGAGTACCCCAATACTATTCATTCGTCAATGACCCTAATGAAAAGCATTTCTTCAGATTCAAGACCTCTTTATCCAAAAATGCTTCCGATGTCATGATTCATTTGACCCCTATCCGTGGAGACTACAACCTTTTTGTTCTCAATACAAAGAAATCAGATCTTGACTATCCCACAACCACAGATTACCATTTCACATTAGGATCTCATGAAAGCACATTGTTGATTAGAAACACCAGCAAGAATTTCACCAAAAAAGCCACATATATTGTTTTAGTAGACCCTGTGGTAGACCAAGGGGGAGACCATAACCTTTATGAATTCATCATCCAATATTCCACCTCTGATAGCATGAAAGTGTTGTCTAGTCATAATCCGTTGAGTGAATCAGTTGCCAATGACACTTATTCATATTATAGATGTGAGGCACATAAAGGAGATGAATCAATTGAAATTTCCATCAATGTTGTTTCGTTCAACCCCTATTTCAAAACAATGCTTCAGGTCTTCTTCAGTTTCCAATCCAGCAACCCATTCCCAGATGAATCCCGAAATGAATTCAACACCACAGTGCAAAACAATATCTGGATCCTTGTTGAAAACAGCGATTTGACCACAAATTGTCCTTGGTTATTTCAAGATAATCTAAATTATAGTAAACAGTGCGTGTTCTATATGTCCATCAGAGCCTTTGAAGCTGATGTTCCAGAAATCGTCTATTCAATCAACACGAAAAGAAACTTCATTGAGAAATCTGCAACCATTATGTTCGATTACCTTAGTGATAACTCACCAAAAACCCTACATTATAACCCAGAAAATCCAGAGCCTTTCTATTTCTTATACAAATTGGAAAAAACAAGGAGAGCACTTCATGTTTCAGCCTTCACCCAAGATTATTATTCCGGAGCCAATTTCGTCCTTATGGCTCATTTCTTCGCTTTAGATACGAATTTGACGGCTACTAAAATGAGTAATAACTTCCCAAAACCTGAACAAAATGTGCAATTTGTCGTCGATAGTGAATGGCATCATTCCGTCAGTTTCACAATCTATCAAGACCAATTTAAATCACAACCTTGCATAGAAACTGAAGGTGGATGTGGGTTGTTCATCTCAATTTACCTCAACTCCGACAGCTATTATTATTCATCTGGCAACAGTACCTTCACAATCCAAGTGACTAGAAAATTGATTACTTTAACCCCAGGAGTTCCAATAAATGGTCTTGTGATAGATAATGAAATTAAGTATTTTAGATTAGATATTGATGATGAACAGACCACTATTTTAATTTCTGTGACCCCCTTGAATGATGGGGACCCAGATTTGATAGTGAATAAGGGGATAACACGAGAATGGCCCGATTTGTTCAATTATGATTATGCTTCAAAGAACACCAATGCGGATCAATTATCAATAGACCATTATAAAGATCAGAATAATACTGATAACAATTCTTATGTTATTGGAGTGTATGGGAAGAAGAATTGCAGCTTCGTTTTAACAGCCACTTATGGAGATTTCCATTTGGTGTATCTATATGAAGGCAGCCCGAATAGTTATATGTTAAAGGCTAAGGAAAAGATTTACTTCAAATATAATAATTATTACAGCGATCAAGATTTCAGAATGATTCTTTCTAAGGATTATGGAGATTACTTATGGGCGATGAAATCATTAAAGGATACTGAAGATTTTGTTGAGAATTTGCCTGATTTCGGCAAGAAAAATTACGTGTGGTCGAATATGGATGGGAAGGATCTGGATCATGTTTATGTCCAGAAGGAGAACAAAAATTATTGTACAAATTGCAGTTACGTTTTAGTGGTCCAAGCAGAAAAAGAGTCGAGTTTCACAGTTTTGGTAGCAGGCAACAACCAGACAATTTATTTGCAACATGCCAAAAGCTTCAAAGATTTCGTTAAGTCAAAAAGCAACAATTCCTATGTCTCCTATTTCTACGATGATGTGTCCAAGATCATAGTAAATATCTTAGTATATAGTGGGAAAATCAAAGTCAAATTATACAATTCCACTTATATGGATTCTGGATCCTTCATAGAATCTGGCTCTAATGAGTTCTCTAATAACATTGTTTTGACTTACAAGCCTGATAATTCAAGTTATTGGTATTATAACATGGTTTCAGTATTAATCTATGGTTCCACATCAAGTAATTATACAATTGCTATTCATGGAGAAGGCAGGGATAGAAACATTAGATATGGAATCACAGAATATGGAGACGCATCTCCTTTTGCTAAATATAATTTCACATTTTATAGTAATACAGAGGAAGAAAGCAATCAATATTATTCGCTCACTCTCAAGACTAATTACAATAGCAGTTATAGCAATCAAAGCAATGGAAGCTCAGGCTTTAATGAAAATGGACTTTTGGATAATTGCAGCTTGAAAATCACCTTCAGCAACAACACTCATGAGAAAATCTCAATTTACGGCGTGATGTCAAGAAGCACTGATTATATTTTCGCGAGATTCAAAGCCTTTAAAGGAGATTTTGTGATAACTGTCGATAATTCTCTGAATATTTATGGATTCTCATATAATATCTTGCTCAGTTTCTCAGGCATGGACCTCATTTACCCAGATACCCTTTATGTGAATTATTTGAATGTGGGAAAGGCGAATTATTATCAAATGTTGACTGAACCTGATAATAAAGTTTTAGTTGAATTATTCCAATGTTATGGGAAAAACAAACTTTATGTCGCATCGAACCAAAACAACATTTTGAACCATCAATCCGACCTTAAATCTGAACTTGAAAATATGATATATGTCCCATCAAATCAGATTTTTAACATGTACAAAATCACCAATTTGACTGAAATGTACATCGCTGTTAAATCGTTTGAAGGGGGAAACAATGACTTCTTTAACAACACTTATAAGGTCTCCAGATATTTATTAAAGACTCATGTGATCAAATCAGGTCAACAAACACCTTATGAAGTTTTTTTCCCAGGGGATTCTGGCAACATATTCTTCGTCAGAGAAGGGAATTCTCTTGTATTTAACATGAAAAGATTGATTTGTGGTGAAAAAGACTCCTGCAAAAGCACCATGATGAATAATTTGAAGAATGCGATCAAATATTATAAATACACCATAAAATTCAATTATGATGCCCATTTCCTCGAGGAAAGCGTCACCTGTTTCCAGATGTTCAACACCTCAGTTTCAGACTTCTTTTCTAGAAACACAACATTTATTGACGGTTACTTTGATACCAATTCTTTCATTGGAAATTTGGAATCTACTCGAGATTTAAGCTTTGTTTTGAACCTTGATGATAAAAATTACATACCAAATACACCTTATTATGCTAAAGTCTATGCCCAAGTCTTTATTGAAGAAAATTTAGGGCCACAACCATATACCTTCTTTTATAAAACGGTTGAGTTCTATCCAGGTGATTCAATTCTAGTAAACCAAAATCAGGAAAGCAGCTCAACTGGATTGATTTGGATTTTGGTCATTGTGCTGATTGCCTTGGTGGGAGCTGTTGTTGCTGCGTTTATTTTTTTTAATAAATATAAGAAAACAGCAACACAATTGAATTATGAGCTCCAGGATGTGACGAAGGTCGCAAGAGTGGATGAACCACCCAAAAGAAAAGATTATATTGGATTGATCAATGAAAGCCACCCTTGAATAATAAGAAATATAAGAATTTATTTTAAATCGTTTGACAGAAAGAATTAATGATAAATTGAATTGAATTTTTTTTCAAAGTATTAAGAAAAAAAAATAAATTTGCAAATTGCTATTTTATATTAAAAAAAAAATGTCATGACAAATTCCGATAAATTTTTTTTTTTACCGTAATTATTTTTTTTTAATTATATAAAGAGAAAAAATTTAATTTAAAAAAATCCGTTTAGGGAAATTAAAATTTTATGTTAAAAAAAATCAAAAAAAGGATCTTTTTTGCCGGCTTGTGTGGCATGCCGGCAAAAACGGTTTGAGTATAAAAAATTCACAATTTTTTTTTGGGTTTCATGGAATTTTCTATAGAATTATAATTCATTGATTTTAATCAATAGGTTTAAATTCAGAACTAATAAAATTTAAGAAGTTAAAACTCAAAAATAACAAAAAAAATAAATATGGGAGGAAAGATTTGTTCAAAAAAACACAACTCAATAATTCAAGCTGAAATAATTCTCAAAAAGCAACCTCAACATCAAAAAGAACCTGAAAGCATTCGGTTTTTCTGGCGTTCAGATCCAAACTCCTGGTCCTCTACCCTTGATGCCACATGGAGTCCCTACGACGAAGGTGATGGTAATTTCTTGGAAGAAGAATATCAGAAATATCAGAGGAACACCCAAATTATCACAACTTTGAGGAAGCATAAGATAGACTTTAAGAACTGGCTTCAGATCAACATCAATGACACTACGAAACAAAGACCCATTAAACGAGCATTTCCTTCAGATGTCTTCGACATTATTCGTGTTCATCGGTTTGAACAAGATTTTTTGTCAACTGCAATGCAGCCAAAGATTGAAAAAATGGAAAAGGTAAAGGTCCTGTTTAAAAGCGGCATTGATAAAATAGATTTTGCTATCCTTAAGGATAAAAAAGTTCAAATTGAAATTCCTCAGAATTTTTTTATTTTTAAGACCCCATCAATTGAAAATTACCAAAATTGGTTAGCTTCATTAAGGAATGAGGTTGAAAATCTTGCAAAAATTTCTATTTTTCAAAGCACAGAACACCCTTTAACTTATGAAGAAGAATTTATGAACATTTCCCCTGAGAATTTTTACTATCGAATGATCAAAATGTACACAAGAGAAGGTTTTTTATATAATGAAATCAATGATGTCCTCAGGAAAGGTCATAAAAATCAACTTCAAAATATCCAATTTTACTACCTTAGCCTCATGGCTTCATTACGCTATTATTCAGAACATAGTATTAAGGCTCTGACTAGAGATAATTATTTGAAGAAAGGTCAGTATAGAATCATGCTTTATCGAGGTGGAGGAATTTCAGAGAATGAAATAAAAGAATATGAGAATGGTATGACGAAACTAATGATCCGTCAAATGACTGAATTTGTCTCAACCAGTTTAAATCAGAAGATTTCTGAAGGTTTTCTTTCTCGATCAACAGCAAAAATCAAGGCATTACATTTCATCGATGTACCAGTTACGGGACGGAAGGCAGAAGAAAGTCCTGTAATTTACATCAAGGATTATAGTGCATATGAATCAGAAGATGAATGCTTGATTTTAAGCGGAGCCTTGTTAAAAATTGAAAGAATACAAAAAATAAGCCAAGATAGACATCATGTGTTTTTGAGAGCGATTAATTGGGGTTGGATAAATTTCGAAATTTGGGGATATAAAACATTTGAAGATCCGATTCTCAGACATAAAAATAACGGCGAACTAGACTTATCAAAAAATCGGCTGGGAAATATCGATGAATATGAATTCAAAGAATTTTCAGCTTTTTTATGGAAAACGAAGGAAATCACTGAATTATTGTTAGCAAAAAATGATTTTGGTTCAGGAAATGTTGAAAATATGAAGTATTTCATAGAAGGATTAGCTAAGAATCAGAGTATAAAGACCCTGAATTTGTCAAAGAATGATTTTGGCTTCGGAAATGTTGAAAATATCAAATTGTTCTCAGAAAGGATTATCCAAAAATCAGAGTTTATTGACAATGGATTTATCAAGAAATGATTTTGGCTCGGGAAGCCTTAAAAATATCAAATATTTGATAGAAGGATTAGCTAAAAATCATACTTTAACGACACTGATTCTGTCAAAGAATGGTTTTGGCTCAGGAAATATTCAAAATATGAAATTATTCACGGAAGGATTATTAATAATTCAGAGTTTATCTAATATAAAAAAATGGTTTTGGCCTAGGAAATGTTGAAAATCTCAAATTTTTGTCAGAAGGATTAACTAAAAGTCAGTGTTTAACGAAACTAAATTTCGCAGAAAATGATTTTGGCTCTGGAAATGTTGAAAATATGAAATCCTTATCAAAACTAATCTCTCAAAATCATTGTTTAACAAGGATTTCTCAACAAATAGTTTGGGAGCAGAAAATGTTGATAATATGAAATATTTTTCAGAAGGATTAGCGAACAATCATAGTTTAACGAAATTATTGGTGGCATGGAATGATTTGGGCTCAGCAACTGTAATGAATATGAAGTTATTCTCAGAAGGTTTAGATAAAAATCAGAGTTTAACGAAACTAAATTTGACAAAAAATTGTTTTGGCTCAGGAAAAGTCGAAAATATCAAATATTTGTCAGAAGTTTTAGCTAAAAATACGCGTTTAATGAAACTAAATTTGTCATATAATAATTTAGGTTCAGGAAAGGTTGAGAATATGAAATATTTCTCAGAATCATTAGCTAAAAACCAAAGTGTGACGTCTATTAATTTATCTTTTAATAATTTGGGCTCATCAAATGTTGAAATTATGAAATATTTCAGAAGGATTAGCTAAAAATCAACGTTTAACTACA
>Ga0302186_10001479_pt1 | contig 19432 bp, 16 predicted proteins | sample II_Bog_E1_2_FD_198782 | JGI IMG/M metagenome (GOLD analysis project Ga0302186, IMG submission 198782) | Peat permafrost microbial communities from Stordalen Mire near Abisko, Sweden - II_Bog_E1_1 | ecosystem: Environmental > Terrestrial > Soil > Wetlands > Peat | place: Sweden: Abisko...
ACCATATATCCCACAATAGTACACTTCTCCCAATTGTGCCATAGCATAATGATCATTTCTTTCAATTGCTTTATTAAATAATCTCAATGCTTCTGGCAAATTCTTGTAAATCACAAATTCTCCAATTCCCAAATATATATTGGCTAACATTGATATTGCCGATAAATTGTCTTTTTCAATTGCTGCTTTGAAATACTCTATTGCTTCTGGAAACTTCTTATTATATATATAGTTGATCAATCCTGCAAATAACAATAATTCTCCATCTTCACTTGCTTTGTTTAATATGTGAGTTTGACGTAATATATCAAGTACAATCTTAATATTAGAATCTTTTGGCATTGGCACATGTTGCAATCTCCACAATACCAATACTTCGCTCATTTCTTCTTTTTCTTTATTTAAATTATCCATATACTTAGTTTTATTCTTATAATTATATAGATTTAATATAATGTCTCAATAAAGGAGATAGCAAGCACTATTATTTTCAATTTTTTTCAAAAATTCAGTAAGCAAGTGCCAAACAATTTTTTTCAAAAATTAATCCACAGATACTACCTCATCAGAATCATCATAATCACCAGTATCATCATAATCAGATACCAATTCATCCTCCAATATCTTATTCTCACAATATGTATTTTTCTCAAAAGTAGCCAAATACCTAATAATCAATTTTGCAACTCCTTTTACCATCCAATCATTATCATTATTAACTCTATTCTTTGAAATCAATAATAAAGTAATTATTTGTTTATCTAAAATCTCTCTATTTGGCCAATACTTGTGCAAATAATCCTCCCAAAATATATCATAACTATCCAACATAAAATACTTGCCAATAGTCTCTCTTGTCTTCTCACAATATTTAATATAATACTTCAATGCTAAATTATTATCTTTGACCTCTTGCTCAGTTTGATAAATATGCGCTAAATTAATCAATGCTTGTTCATTTCCTTTGCCAATCGATAATTCCAATAATCTTATTGCCTCATCCAAATTCTTATCAACATTATAACCAACACTATACATATATGCTAAATTATTCATTGCAACATCATTCCCATAATCAATGGCCATCTTGTATAATCTCACTGCTTCCACTATATTATTCTCCTCACAATATATCTTTGCTAACTTTATCATTGATTGCACATTCCCATATTTAATTCCAACATTATATAATCTCTTTGCTTCATCAACATCTTTAGTAATTACATTCCCAAAATAATGTATATCAGCCAAACTATCTATTGAATTAATATTTCCATTGTCAATTGCCATCTTAAACAATCTTATTGCTTTGTTATTTCTATAATCAAGTATTTCTTTTTTAGTCACCTCACATTCCACACCATCAACATACAAATAAGCAGTATCTCTATATATACAAGCTAAAGTGTGCATTGCATATTTGTCTTTTAATTCTATGGCCATTTTATATAATTTTTTTGCTTCATCTACATTCTTTTCTATATCTTTACCATTATAATACATATCAGCCAAATTATTCATTGCACAATTATTCTTCTTGTCAACTGCTAATTTAAATAATCTTATTGCTTCATCTGTATTCTTTATAACATCTGTTCCATCCCTATACATACATGCCAAATTATTCATTGCAATAATATTATCTTGTTCAATCGCCAACTTGTATAATCTCACAGCTTCTTCTATATTTTTCTGAATACCCATTCCCTGATGATAAATAAAACCTAGATTATTCATTGCTGAACCATTTCCTTTATCAATTGCCATCTTGAAATATTTAATTGCTTCTCCTACATTTTTATTTACTTCAATTCCCTCAAAATATATATTGGCCAATAAATTCATGGTGTATATATTACCATATTCTACACTTAATCTATATAATCTTATTGCTTCATTCATATTTTTGGGGATATTCTTTCCACCGTGAAACATATTGGCCAAATTTATCATTGCCAATCTATTGTCACTTTCTATTGCTTTATAATAATACTTTACTGCTTCATCATAATTTTTCACATGATATTGATTATAAAAACCGGCATAATATAATAATTCATTGTCTTCAGAATTAATATCTATTGGTATACTTTTATAAATTAAATCATGGATTGTCTTAATATTCTCATTTTTAGATGTTTTTATGTATGAATAATTATATTTTTCCAAAAATCTTATTATATCTTTTTCTAAACTTGTTATTTGCATATATTATATTTTATTACCATTTTTTTAAATCATAAAATAAAATTTTTTATCAATAAATTATATATCTTTTCAATGTTTTTATGATTTAATATTTTCACATATGTTATTCTCTTTTTCTCTATAAAATTTTCAATTTCTTTCAACATTAATTCTTTTTCCATGTTTATTTATAATGTAAATTTATGCATGTTTTTGTAATACTCTATACAAATACTTGTTATTTCAACTTTTTAACCCATAATTTGCCAAATGTCTAATAATCATTCTTGTTATACCTTTCACCATCCAACTCAAATGATCACACTTAAATCTATTCTTGGAAATCAATAATAACATAAATATTTGTGTGCTAATCTTTCCTTTATTTGGCCAATATTCATGCAAATAATCTTCCCAAATAATTTTATTTTTATCTATTGTAATAAATTCATTTAAACTATCTTCAGTGCTATTACAATATTTAACATAATATTTCAATGCCAAATTATAATCATAATGAGAACCAATATTGTGATATATGGATCCTAACATTAACATGGCTGTCCCATTTTCTTTGTTACTTGCTCTCTCAAAATATTTTATCGCTAAATCAATATTTTTACCAAAATATATACCGTGCTGATACATTATTCCCATAATCGCCATCGAATAAACATTATCTTTTTCAATTGCCATGTTAAAATACTTTAATGCCTCATCATATTTTTTATTTATATAATAATGCACACCAATATAATGCAAAACTTCATGGTCCAAATTATCAATATCTAATTTATTATTCTTGATCATCATATTATGTATTTTCTCAATATTCACTTCTTTCACTATTTTTACATAACTAAAAAATCGATTACTCAAATAATTTATAATATCTTGTTCCAAAATGTTCATTCGTTCTTTTTATTTATTGCCTGGATCATAATTATTTATTATTTCAACTTTTTAACACAAAAAATTGAAATAATAACATGTTGAATCACACAATATAATCATACTTGTATCATTAAAATGGGTAAAAATGAAATTAAAAGTATGTATGGCAAAGATTGTTATTTATTATTATTAAATCTAGTAATAAATAGAAATAATGAACACGATGTAAATTTGTGGAATAAATATGCTGCAAAATCTTTGTCCTCTCTAAAATTCAATGAAAACATCGAAGATGAATTCGAAATATTCAATAAATGGAATGATATGAAAAAAATGATTCCTAGCAATAAATTCCTACAATATCTCTTCTATGGTGCCAGACTTGATAATATAAATCAAGAAAAAGCACACGATTACCTTAATTATGTTATTTGTGATTTCTTTCTGTTTTTAACAGAAAATATGTATCATAGATTTACATATGAATACCTACAAAATAATAATGTTAATACAATATATACTCCTTTGTTTGATGGTAAAGAATCATATTGGTTTAGTCTTGTAATGCATAAAATACAAAGTTATGTTAAAATTGATTATTCACAATACAAAAAACATACACAAAAATTTAATGATTTTAGTGAAAATCCAGTTCATATCTTAGTATCATTAGAACAAGAACTAACAAAAATATTCAAAAATAACAATGAATTAAATACACTTCCAACAAATGTATTCAATATATCCAATTATACATCCACAAAATTAGATACTTCTGAAAAAATAGTAATTGGAATTGGTTCACTTGGTTGTTCCACTGCCATGGCTAATGTGTTAAAACAAGAAAATCCAAGCGAATACAAATTAATACTATTTGGAGGAGGTAATAATCTATTATGTTCAAAAATTCATGAATGGTATAAAGATTATTATCAATCATTGACAGAAAAAAATATAAATTTTGTATGTTTTTTTGTTATGGATGAAAAACCACACACAAAAAATACAAGATTACAAACACTCAATAAACACTATTATTCGCCATACACGCCGCAACACTATAATGATAGTGGATATGATGTTGTATTCCTACATTGCCTCAAAAAAACGCCAAACTTTATTAAAACTATTGTCCAGGAATATAACTTATAATATTTAATTTATAAAAAATTGAAATAATAACATATTGAACCATACAATATAATCCTAATATCACAAAATGAATACTACTGAATTTGAACAAATGGAAACTAAAGATAGCTATATGTTACTACTAAATTTAGCAATGGTCGACACAAACTCAATAAATCTATGGAATGATTTGGCAAAAAAATCATATTGTCATTTCCAATTCAATGATAAAATAGAAGATGAATTTGAAATATTCAATAATTGGAATAATGAAAAAAATGCGATCCCGAACAATAAATTCTTAAGTAATCTTTTTTATGGTCTAAGATTAAATAATGTTGATCAAAAAAAAGCACATGATTATCTCAATATTGCTCTTATTGATTTCTTCTTATTTCTAACAGAAAATATCTATCTTAGAATAACAAGTAACCTTATCAAAGATAAAAATTTTTCCACAATATATAATCACTTCATTGATGGACAAGAAGCATACTGGTTTGATCTTTTAATGCATAAAATGCAAAGTTATGTTAAAATAGATTACTCAAAATTTGAAAAATACACAAAAATATACAAAGAATTTTATCAAAATCCCGCAAAAATATTAAGATTATTGGAAGAAGAATTAACAATTACATTCAATAATAAACAACATGTAAACTTAAAAAATATTTTTCATGATAATTGCGAAAATATGATATTAGATACATCAGAAAAAATTGTCATTGGAATCAACACAAGTGGATCTATTTATGCCATTTCTCAAATTTTGAAACAAAAAAACCCATACAATTATACATTAATATTGTTTGGAGGATTAAATGCATTATATGATACATATGGCCAAAAACACAAAGATTATTATAAACAATTATCAAAACAAAAAGTAAAACTTGTATGTGTATATTCTTCATATGGTTTTCAATATGAAAGCACTCTCAAATATGAACTAAATATTCATTTACTTGATGAAAATTACTACTCACCATTCACACTCAAAACACATAATTATCAACTATATTATTATATTTTCTTACATTGTCTCAAAAAAACACCAAATATCATTAATATTATGGCAGAGAAATGCAAAGTTATAACTATCTAGTTATACAATCATCTTAATTTATATCTTCAAATAAAAAATTGAAATTTAAAGTATATGAAACGTCCATTATAATTTACACATTATTAAATGAAAAAATTCATAATATTACTCATATTCTTACAATTAACTATCATTTTTGCATTGTCATCAACTCCCAATTATGATATTGTGCAAAAAATTGCTCATGAAGAACTTGCAAAAGTATGTCCACAAAGAGGCTTCAAAGGCGTTGAAAAACAATGTGAATCATCACATAATGTCAAAATTAATAAAAATGATTTATTACCAGTAAATTTAGGTATCGGTTGGGATCCTGTATCTGGTAGCATCAAATTACCTGTCTTACAAGTCACATATAATGATAAAAAAACATATAATAAATTCCTTGTTCCAGACCAATTTGATCTTGCAATACAAAACTTATTGACTCCAACCAGATTCACACAAACATATCATTTGCCAAGTGAATTCTTTAATAATATAGACATCACTAGAACCAAAATCAAAGGAGGTATATTTGCATCTAGTCAAGATATGTACGATAAAATCATCAAATATTTTGGATCAGGTGAACAAACTATGACTCTTGTACAAGAATTTCATACTGCCTTTACTTTGGTATATAATACCACTGTAAATATCAAAAAACAAAACTTGGATAACTCATTTAAAAGAGCATTGGCTTACATGCCAGAAAATTATGAAAATAATAAAGATATCTATAAATTGTTCTTGAATTATTGGGGTACCCAAGTTGTAATCTCTGGTCAAGTTGGTGGAGTTGCTGAACAAATCACCAATATCAAAGAATGTTTTTACACCAATGCAATAAACTTAAATAATCAAGCAGAACTTACCATGTTGAAACAATTATATGCCAAAAATTATGCACATGTAAATTATACTGCCTCATATTTACAATACTCCAAAGCCAACATCATGGAAATATATGGTGGTAATCCAACTATCATTGATGAAAGTATGTGGGATGCAAGATTACAATCTTTTGAAGAATATCCAGTATTCACTGATGTTACTGTTATATCTATCTTGGATTTCATTGATAATGATATAATTAAAAATAATGTTGGAAAAGCAATCAATGATTATTATACAAGTGGCAAATTAGACATGTCATCTGTTATCAATCAATGGACTAATACATGGAATTCAGCAAAAAGTGTCACTTCAATGCCAACTGTTTTTGGAATTAATCAAGAAATATATTTAATCCAACAATATTGGAGACATCCTTTATCAATTATTAATGGCGCTAGGAATGATTTCACTTTAAATACATCAGGTGAAAATCTCATAAATATATGCGGAAATGCACAAGTAAATGAAGCTCAATTAATAGCATGTTTACAATATTTTAGTGATGCAAGAAATATATTCTGCAAAAGAGATACTAGTGGATACTTATATGCTTCTATGAGTCCTATTACATATCCATTTCCTTGGATGAATTCAATGCAATATGTAATGGGACATTTCAGATTGCAAGTAACTGTTGGTGAAGGTCAACATGTCAAACAAGGTTCTTCTTTTGTTGAAGGAATTATTGCAAACCCAAAAGGATCCTTGAGATTCAGACATTATTGCTTCACTGGTTGTAATCCAATAGTTACAAATACACAAACGGCAAATAATCCATGGGTTCGCACAACATATGGTAATCTCGTGTGTACTTGTTCACCATTTTAATTTATATTTCTTTATCAAACAGCTATCCAACATTTTATCAACTGAATGTTTGTAAAAAATTGAAATTTAAAGTATATGAAATATTCATTATAAATCACACCTTATCAAAATGAAATCATTTATCCTAATAATTATATTCTTAAAATTAGTCTTATCATTAAGTAATTATGATATGATACAACAAATTGCCAATGAAGAACTATTAAAAGTATGTCCACAAAGAGGCTTTAGAGGAGTTGAAAAACACTGCAATATAACATACAATAATAATCAAAATCAAACAAAAATCTTACCTGTAAATTTGGGTATTGGTTGGGATCCTGTATCTGGAAGCATCAAATTGCCTGTCTTACAAGTTACATACAATAATAAAAAAATGTATAATAAATTTCTAGTTCCAGATCAATTCAATCTTGCTGTGCAAAATTTATTAATCCCAAATAGATATACACAAACATATCATTTACCAAGTGAATTTTTTGGAAATATAGATATTACAAGAACACAAATCAAAGGAGGAATATTTGCATCAAGTCAAGATATGTACAATAAAATCATTCAATATTTTGGCGCAGGTGAACAAACAATGACTCTTGTACAAGAATTCCACACTGCTTTTGATCTAACATATGATACTAAAATAAATGTCACAAAACAACTGTTAAATAATTCTTTCAAAAAAGCATTAGCATATTTACCAACAAACTATCAAGAAAATAAAGATATCTATAAATTATTCTTGTATTACTGGGGCACTGAAGTTGTAACGTCTGGACAAGTTGGAGGAGTTGCTGAACAAATCACTAATATCAAAGAATGCTTTTATGGTGAATCAATCAATATGGAAAATCAAGCTGAATTAACTATTCTAAAAACATTATATGCACAACAATATGCTAATGCTGCTTATAGTGCTTCTTTTCTACAATACTCTAAAGCTAATATCTTGGAAATCTATGGTGGCGACCCCACAATAGTAGAATATTCAAGATGGACAGAAAGATTAAATTCTTTTGAAGAATATCCTGTATTCACTGATGTCTCTGTTATTTCCATCTTGGAATTTATTGATAATAGTGTAATAAGAAATAATGTAGAACAAGCAATCAATGATTATTATGTGAGTGGACAGTTACAAATGTCTTCTGTTATTACTCAATGGATTGATAGTTGGAATGCTGAAAAGAGTGTTGTGTCAATGCCAACAGTTGTCACAAGTGATGATCATTATATGGCTGACAAAGAAGTTTACATGGTACAAAAATTTTGGAAATATCCAAACATAGCAATTAATGGTGCAAGAAGTGATTTTACCATTGGCACTATGGGTGAAAATTTGGTGGATATATGCGGAGATACCCCTGGCTACACAACCACAAATGAAGTTCAAGAATTAACATGCTTGCAATATTTTGCTGATATTAGAAATGTATATTGCAAAAGAGATGCAAATGGATACATGTATGCTTATATGGATCCTGCAGCAAATATGTTTCCATGGGTAAATCAAGGTTGGTATCAAACATCACAAGTAAGATTACAAATATCTGTTGGTGAAGGAACACATGTCAAACAAGGTACTTCTTTTGTTGAAGGATATTTAATAGGACCTTCTGGCCCAGCATTACCATTTAAACATTCATGTTTCACCGGTTGTGCACCACAAGTTATAAATGTCCAAACTGAAAATAATATATATTGGAGTTACACACGTGGGAATTTAATATGTACTTGTCCACCTTTTTAATTTATCATTATATTTAATCATAATTATTAATACTCATATTAATTTTTTTAATAAAAAAAGTTGAAAAGTGAAATGCTTGAATAACATATTAAACAATTCATAAATCATTAAATGAAATACATAATAATATTGATTTTATTAATACTTTTTCAACAGGTTTATAGTTACAAACCTATTGATGCAACACAATATATGGGTGCAGGAGTTGATGCTAAAAAAGCTATATTTGGTTTAGCACCAATATTTCAATTAACATACACTTCAAATAAAACTTGGACTTCACCACACTCAAATATTACCTTCAAAGTACCTGATCAAATTGCAACCTCCAGTGATACACAAACACAAGAAATAGTTCTGCAAAATTCATATAAAACTTATCAACACTATTTATATGAATACACTGCACATTGGAACTTTGATGTCAATATCGGTGTGTCATACGCCTCTTTGGGATACAAATACAATAAAGAACTGGCAATTACTAAAGAAACATTAGATACTCAAACAAAAACTATGATGCATGGTAATCATGTCTGGTATTTCTATGTTGCCACTTTATATCCTGCTTTTATCCTAAATTATGATCCAATGTTCCAAATGGCTTTAAACAAATTACCACAAAAAATAGTTACAAGTAATGATTTGACATACTATAATGAATTCATTACAACATTTGGTACACATTTTATGACCAGAGCATTGTTCGGTGCTAAAGTTAACTTTAATGCTTACACTGATGATTCTTTAATGCAAAGTCATAGTAGTGAATGGGTATCAACACAATATGGATTTTATTTCCATTCTAAACTCTTTAATATAAGCAGTGGGGGATTCAAAAATCAATCTGATATCAAAGTTTCTGAACAATTCTTAAAACAAGTAAATGCTAAAATAAACTTTTATGGAGGTGATCCAAGTCTCAGTAATCTTAATAATTTAACAGATTGGACAGATACCATAGATCAATTCACATATCCCATTAATTCCACTATGAATGGTATTTGGGAACTTGTCACAACAGATATAATCAAACAACAAACCCTAAAATCATTTGTCATTAATTACATGAATTCCGACCTTAAATTGTCAAGAGGAAAAAAAATAATAGTAAATGATAAATCAAAATTAAATAATAAATTAGATCTGACTTGCATTGGACATGGATTTAATGAATTGAATGTTGAAGGATGTTTGGCACCACTATTCCAATATACATATAATAAAGATAATTTGCCAAATGAAGTTTATGTTACATATATTCCAGACAGTATCTTGGGAAATATCAATGTAACAATGACTGATATATTCAATGGTAACACATGGGAACATTGGTATCACAAACATCACGGTTGGTTCGGATCCAGTTCCAAAGAAGTCTATAAATTCTACAGTGAATACTTCCAATCAAGTAAATCTTTAGTCTCTAATTGGTTAGAAATCTCATATCAAGCATTAACTTTGGTTGATATACCACCTCTAAAATTGGATCCAATGTTCCAACTTGCTCTTAATAAATTGCCAAAAATCTATAATAATGATACCATGGAAATTTACTTTGAATTCTTGGGAACATTTGGTACAGCGTTCGCATATGAAATAGTATATGGAGGTAAATTTACTTTCGATATCTGGTATAACTCCACATATATTCACACTGAAAGTATTGAATGGATAAAAAAGAATTCACATTGGAGCTTTATGGGATTCATTGGAGGAGGTCATGGATCAAGTTACACTTCACAATATGTTGATAAAGAATTTCATGAATCTTTATTATTTGAATATTCTTATCAAGGTGGTAATATACAATCATATGGTTACAATCAATGGAAATTATGGTTGGCAAGTATCAAAGATAATCAAATGCCTTTAAAATGGAAATTAATGCCAATCACATTTACTATTAGTGATACTCTAATCAAAAACAATGTAAATTTAGCTTTGGTTGATTATGCTAAAAATTCTGAATTAAATCTTGCAAAATATATCCAAGCTATCAAACACTAAATCTTTCATTTATTATTTTAATTCTTTAGTAAGACTTTTCGTAAAAAAATTGAAATAACAAGTTTATGATTTCTTCATTCTATGATAAAGTAAATATCATGGCAAATACTGATTCAACTGAACAATATATTAATATGAATAATGTTAATGATAATGATATTAATAGTATTAATACTATTGATTCAAATGAATACATAAAAATAGCATGCAAAAATAATTCAATGGGATGTGAAAATTTGGCATTGCATGAAGATGATTATTGTGGTACTTGCAATAATACATTCTTCTCCTGTAAAGATTATTGCAAAGAACAATTTAATTGGCTTATATTTGATTAAATACCAATCAGTTAAACATTATTTTTTTATTTCTAAAATTATAAAAGTTCCATGTTAAGTAATTTATTCAAATATCTTTTGAAACAAGTCTCAACCAATAATATTCACTATAAAAAAAATATAAATTTTTGTAACATTAAACTTTTGAATACTTATCAACATACATAAATATTACTTCTTTATCAATTGGTTTACCTAAAATATAATTCATCCCACAACTTAATGCCTCTTCAATGGATTCTTTATCTATATATCCAGTAACACCAATTATCATACCATCATATTTTAATTCATTTCTTAATTTCTTCACACAATCATAACCATTCATCTTTGGCATTTGAATATCCATCCATATAATATCATAAATCCCATTTTCATTAACCAGATCAATACATTCAAGACCATTTGATGCTTCAACAAATGCACAATTCTTTCTTTGTAAATATTTTCCTAAAATTATTCTATTGACATCAGAATCATCACATATTAATTGCATTTTATTGGTATTTACATTTATATTTGTATTTATATAACCAATTGGTATTTTCTGTGTTACATTGCCTGGTTCTTTTTTTATATCGGGTTTCTTCTTTGTTCTTTTCAAAAATTTCAAACACATATAATTATATGTATATTTTTATTTAATAATTTGCAATTCTTCTAATTTGATATCATTTTTGTTGTCAGATTCTATTAATTTTAAATCCTCTGGTAAATCACCAATAATACTATTTGGAAAATCTATCCAAAAACTAGATCCATTTCCATAAACACTGTCAAATCCAACGTCACCATTCATTATATCTGCTAACATTTTACATAAATATAAACCCAATCCCGTTCCACCAAATCTACGCGATTCATCTATATTCACTTGACTAAATGGATTAAATATCTTAATCTTGTTCTCGTCAGAAATACCCTTACCAGTGTCTTTAACCTCAAATCTAATTTTATTATCTTTATTTGTAACTGAAAGTATAATTGAACCTTCTATCGTAAATTTTAATGCATTTGTCATAAAATTTAATAATACTTGTGTTAACCTAATCGGATCAATCGTTATGTATTTTATTGTTTCGTCAACTGAAAATGTAAATTCAATAAGTTGATTCTCATCTAATTTCTGTTTTAATGTCTTGTAAAATTGCCTCATAAACTCGTCCAAATTAATAAGTTTATTTGTTAAATCCAATTTACCCTCCTCTAATCTTCTTATGTCCAATACATCATTCACTATATGCTCCATAACTACACAAGATCCTAAAATTGTATAACAGTCTGATAATATTGTTACCACATTTTCACTGTGAATAAATAGTTCTTTGGGATGTTCTGATGCAATACTTAACTCTCTCTCATTATCAAACCCAACAAATTCCACCAAATTATCCTTCATCAATGATATTAATCCTTTTATAATATTCAATGGATTTCTTATTTCATGATTTATATATGATAACATCTTATTTGATAATAATTTTTTTTCTCTTTCCCTTTGAGTAATCAACTTTGCATTCTCTGCATTGTTATAAAATATTATTATTATCACAACAATAATAATATTTAATGTTATTGCCACAATAAATATTATCATTGTCACAATTATTGGTGTATTTGTCTTTAAATCATTGAAATACGTTTGAGTAAATCTAAAATAAATCTTCCATTGTCTATTAAATACTGGAAGATTTATTGAATATAAATTATCATAATTTGGCATATCACCAACAAACCAAATATTTTCATATTCAGAAATATTTTTTTTGTATAATAGGCTGATATTTAATAATTTATTGTCAGTTAAACTATCATTTGTTATATCAAATGCAAATATATCAAAATTACTTGTATCAAAACTTGTAATATTATATGCGTCCAATCCAACTGTAAATAAATCATATATTATCACAAGTTGCATATTTACTCCAATAACATTTGTATTATTTTTATCTATCGGTTCATTATTATTCAATAAAACTGGGAGATTAAAAATAACTCCATATTCATAAGTATTTGGTGCTGTTGTTAAACTCACCCTAAATGAACTTGTTATTGTTGGTGAAGATAATCCAAATAATAATAGACCTGCTGTTATTGGATTTGATTCAAAATCAAGCCCCATTAAAGTATCTATAATTGGACTTGGAGGATAACAATATGCCAATGGAAAATAATAATCTCTTGGTGATACACTTGTAACTGGAACATGTTGACCAAGAGAATTTATCTCCCATATATTGTAATTTGGTGATATGTTTTGTTGAGAAAAATTTTGATATGCATATACTTGATTGTATTCGATTTTTGGAATCCACCAATTTAAAGCAATATCTATAATATTCAATTGATTATTCTCAACAAAATATGAATAATTACTGTATGATATGTATTCTCCTGCTGTCTTGACTATCTTGAAAAATGCTGCATTTCTCTGCAAAATATCAGCATAATCGTCTATCTGATAAGTTACATATTTAATTATCGATTCTGTTCTAGTCTTTAATGTGATATTCACATTCTCATTATCAATACTGTTTAACTTGAAATAAATTGGTAATATAATGGCTAATTCAATAGTAATCATTATTATCATACTAATAAATATTATTGTTAATAATCTCTTTAACATCTAATTATCTAATTATCATATTTTGTTTGTCCAATATGTATTTTTTTCAATTTTTTATTAAAAACTTAATAAACATAATACTATGGAATTAATAATAAAATTGGCAATAGTGACAACAACAAAAAAATTATCTAATTCTTGATTCAATAATACTCATCTTATCTTGATAATACCAAATGCCATTGTGATACATCCATTCTCCTACTTTTATTGGAGAACTTCTCACTTTATCTAAAAATTCTCTTTCATCCACTGTGAGATTTGATCTCTTCTCATCTCTCAGTAAATTTAATACCTCTGTGAAAATATCTGTTGGCTCTCTTTGTGTTGTGTGCATATCCAAATGCATTGGATGCAATCTAAAATAATTATATTTATTCATTACATTGCAAAGTTCATATCTCGTAATATTGTTTGGATCCTTAAATTTTTTACCAAATGTTTCATTTGGAATTCCAAGTTTAATTAATTCTCCACTTCTTACTTTAATTTGCTTTGTCTCATCAAATGAATTGTCCACTGAACTAAACATTCCTGTATACTCGTAAGATAATGATATTAAATTATCGTTTTCATAAACACAATATTTTCCTCTGAAAAATAAAAATAGCCCAGCAGAACTACTATTAGTATATCTAATTTCCCAATCATCCAAAAAATATATTCTATTATCACTCATTCTTAATTATCATATATAACATATGTATCACATGCACTTTTAATTTCAACTTTTTTAATTAGTTACTTTATTCTCATACACTTTATCACGATACAACTGGATAGCAATAATAAGAAGTACGCATATGCAGTCGAACCTTGAATAAATACTATGTTTTATTGCATTGTATTATTTCTTGTATACACCATCCAATGTTACCACGAACAAAGTTAATATGGTATTCATAAAAATAAATTAAATTTCTCACTGACGCATAAATCCACGCATTATTGAATCATCATCTGTGCTTGGTTCCTGAAGTATTCTGGATCTTGAAAATTTATGAGATTCTGTTGAAGAGTATTTTCCATTATTAATAAAATTTGATATTTTAAAAGCAACATCAAACAAATCAGATAATGACACATTATCTTCAACTCTCGAATCATATTGAATCCCAAAAGTTTTCATTTTATCATCAATATTAAAAATTTTATAAATATTATTGGTAATGATAGATGGATATATTTGTTCATATCTTTTTATCATATTCAATACATAAACTACATCACTTGAATTTTTGATGGGAAAAACCCAAAATTTCTCACCAATAACAAATGATCCAAATTTTTGTTTGAAATCAGTTAATAATAGTGATATTTTGTTTTTTTGAAGTAATGTATCTATTATGTGAACTCTAATTGTAATCCATATTCTACTTTTTGTACCCTTAAATACAGTAATCTTCTCAATGAAACAATTTTTATTTTGATTTATATAAGTTTTTAGCACACTGGATCTCTTCAAATCGCCATTTGTTGGACCCATATATTCTATTATCTCAACATATTCAGATATATTTTCTTTCTTTTTGTTTTTTTTATTCTGGTTATTTTGTTTATCTTGAATTGCTTCATATTTCTCAAATTTTGCAAAAATTTTGCCACATATTAAATCTTTCATCATACTATTAAATAACTTTTCAGATTTAAGTTCAATATCATATCCTATATTTCTTGGTGTTTCCTGATCTTGTTGGTGGGAAGAACTTCTAATTGCTTTGTGATTTTGATTAGCTTTCATGTGACTAATAAGTGATTGGTACAATATTTGTATTTTTTGCATTTCAGACAAATCATTCCACACCAATTGAAGTGATTCTGGCATTACAATCTTAAAATTATTTTCTATATCTGGTATGTCCTTTATGGTGGCCTCTGGTATGTCCTTTATGGTGGCCTCTGGTATGTCCTTTATGGTGGCCTCTGGTATGTCCTTTATGGTGGCCTCTGGTATGTCCTTTATGGTGGCCTCCGGAATCTTTAATGAATCGTTGGATTGTGTCATTCTTTTATAATTTGCAACTGAAATATCACGGTGAATATCTTCTGAATTAAATGGAAATGAATATCTTGATGGTAGAGCATCTTCTGCATTCCATGCAAGATAATTTGGTGAAATAGAATCTTGATCATTATATTGAGTATTTGATAATAACTCATGAGCTTGTCTTCTTCTGGATGTTGATGCTGCTACACTTTTGAATATTGAATGTGAAGGTGTACCAATATAACTATAATATGACATTATACATATGATATAATTATAGTGTGATCAAAATATTTATTTTTCAACTTTTTATATAAAAATGTTGAAAAATGAAATAAAAGTATGATATGTATAATTAATGAATATAATGAACAATATAGAAGAAATAATTATAAATGATATTGTCATTGGATTAAAATTTTCTACTTGTTTTTCAAAATATAAAGAAGTATTCAAAGTATTAGATAAATATAAATCATTGATATATTTGGATATTTTAATTGCAAGAAAATATGTTGGTCATAGATTTTCATCCAGAAAATTTAAAAAGTTTGCATTATATTTAAATAAAACAAATGTTAAATCAGTATCATTTAAATTCTGTGGCACTGCATACGAATTTCATGCTAAACAATGGACAAATAAATTTATTGTGGATTCTATGAATGATATCATGTTGGAATGTTTTCAAAATAATAATGTTATTTCACATGTAACGATTGATGATAGTAAATGTATACCTACTGTTGAAATAATATTACAAAAAAATAAAAATTATATGCTAATGCTTTTATTATGTATTGATAAAAGAATTATTCCAAAATGTGTTATGATGAACTGTATTTTACCATATGTTTTTGATAAGTAATTATTTTATGCACATCAAGTTATCATCTTTTGTTAAATAAAAATATGGAGCAATATATTTTAATATATTTGCAGATACTATCTTTTCCTCTATATATTGTTTCATCTTTGTAACACCTTCAATTCGTTCGTATAACGATTCATATGATGCATCATTCGGGTTCATTTGCATATTTGGTGATGCATAATATTTTACTATTGACTCTTCAACATATTTTAAAAGTGGATCTATTGCTATTTTTGTTGCTAATACTCCTTTCTTGTCTGATCGCCATTCTGCATTATTCTCATCTATCTGATGTCTAATGATATAACTCATTCTTGCTGTATCTGAATTCCATATTGATTGTTGTTTCGGATCTCCTTTTTTATAATTCTTAATAATAAAATCTCCCAAATATTTTATCAATGAGTCATTCTTATATTTATAAATTAATATTTCTACAAATTTTGTATTTTTGGTGATTGGATCTGTATCATCTGGTGCGTCATTATCGTAGTCACCACCATTGTTTTCTATTGATGGAATATTATCCATAATTTTGAATGGTGGTGATGTTTTATAGGTATTCATTATATATTGCAATGTAGAAACTGATTTATTTAAAATTACACCACTTGCACTAAGTGTTGATTTTAGATATTCATTGTGTTTTTCTAATATCTTTATTGTTTCGTTTTTTAATTCCATTTTTTCATTATTGGATTCAATTTTTGATTCAAAATCTTTTATTTTATTTTCATATTGATTTTGAATTTCTTTTATTTTATTTTCATATTGATTTTGAATTTCTTTTATTTTATTTTCACAATTGATTTGTAAGTTTTTGATATCTTTGCATATTTTGTAATGTAGTGTTAATGCTTTAGAACTACCAAAAGAATTTTTGCAATATTCACACATATTTTGATTTATTTGTTTATTCACTTGTTGAATTGATAATTGTTTGGCCAATTTGATTGCTATATTTTGTTGATGTTTTTCAGTTGTCTCATGATACTTTAAATTTGATGGACGATTTGTTTTATAATTACAATCTATGCAGTCATATGTCATATAGTATTATATACATATTTATTTATATTATTTATTACGTAACACATACAAACACAAAAATTTTTCATATCAACTCGAAGTTATATTAAATTCATATAAATATTATTGTTAATATACTCACTTTTTTATATTTGCCTAGATTTGCTAGAAAAACTAGGCAAAAAATTGAATAAAAAATTAATACATATTTGTTTGTATTATTACTTTTTTTATAAAATCATATATAATAATTTTCATAATAATTAAAATAAATATTTACGATTCTTGGTATATGCACTTTTATTTTGCTAGAAAAACTAGGTAAAAAATTGAATAAAAAGTTAATAAATAATATTGTTAATATATTCACTTTTTTAGAAAATCATATATAATAATTTTTTAATAAATTTTTATAATGATTGGTATATGCACTTTTTATTTTGCTAGATTTGCTAGATTTGCTAGAAAAACTAGAAAAACTAGGCAAAAAATTAAGCAAAAAGTTCAATAAAAAAGTAATGGTGTCAACTTAAAATTTTCAAAATGTAATAAGGACACAACTATTGAACAAAAAGTATATTTTAAATTATTAAATATCAAAAAGTACATATACATACCATTATATGAGTATTTTGATGATACCGTCACTTTTGTAAGTTTCAGACAGGAAATTTTCAAAAATATGAAAATCAAAATTCATTATCTCATATCTTTTTATTTTTTTGAAAACGTTTTTTTTTATTATTTTTAAGAGTCTAATCAAATTTCTATATATATAAACACAACATTCTTGTGTAACTTGAAAAATTTTAACCCGAGGTCGACTTGAAAATCAAAATAAAAACGTTTTCATTTTTATAAACTTTCTATTAGTATTTATTGTTACTTTTTTATTTTACATTAAAAATTTATTTTACTATTAAATCATTAAATATTGCTTAATATATACTCATATGTATACTTTTACATAATACTTCATTGAATTTTAACATTAATGTGTTCCTCAAATATAGTATTTGTAATGGGCCAATTTATAATCACAAAGTTATCATTTAATACTTTAATATTAGTTTATTTTAATGATTCTCTTTTAATTTTATGCTTCAAAAGTAGTGTTTGTAATGGGCCAATTATAATCACCAAGTTATCATTTAATACTTTAATATTAGTTTCTTTTAATGATTCTCTTTTAATTTTATGCTTCAAAAGTAGTGTTTGTGATGAGCCAATTATAATCACAAAGTTATCATTTAATACTTTAATATTAGTTTCTTTTAATGATTCTCTTTTAATTTTATGCTTCAAAAGTAGTGTTTGTGATGGGTCAATTTATAATCACAAAGTTATCATTTGATACTTTAATATTAGTTTCTTTTAATGATTCTCTTTTAATTTTATGTTTCAAAAGTAGTGTTTGTGATGGGCCAATTATAATCACCAAGTTATCGTTTAATACTTTAATATTAGTTTTCTTTTAATGATTCTCTTTTAATTTTATGCTTCAAAAGTAGTATTTGTAATGGGCCAATTATAATCACCAAGTTATCATTTAATACTTTAATATTAGTTTCTTTTAATGATTCTCTTTTAATTTTATGTTTCAAAAGTAGTGTTTGTGATGGGTCAATGATAATCACAAAGTTATCATTTAATACTTTAATATTAGTTTCTTTTAATGATTCTCTTTTAATTTTATGCTTCAAAAGTAGTATTTGTAATGGGCCAATTATAATCACCAAGTTATCATTTAATACTTTAATATTAGTTTCTTTTAATGATTCTCTTTTA
>Ga0302186_10001481_pt1 | contig 19421 bp, 24 predicted proteins | sample II_Bog_E1_2_FD_198782 | JGI IMG/M metagenome (GOLD analysis project Ga0302186, IMG submission 198782) | Peat permafrost microbial communities from Stordalen Mire near Abisko, Sweden - II_Bog_E1_1 | ecosystem: Environmental > Terrestrial > Soil > Wetlands > Peat | place: Sweden: Abisko...
TTTGACAATAAAGTAAATAGAAATATATAAATCATTTCTCATTTGTTGCAGAGTTCAGATTATTTGCACTTAAATTTTCTCGAGAAATCACTAAAAAATTCTAAGAAAAAAAAACGCAAAAACTATAGAGGATTTTGAGACCAATATTAATGTTTATAAAAATACCTATTTTTTACATTCAATTATCAAAAAATTATTTTCAAAAACAAAATTTGAAATTTTAAACTTCATGATTTTCTATTAGAGCCCTTTTTAACAAAGAGCAACAGCCTTGCTTATAATATTTTGATCTAAATTATGTTCGATTTTATCGATTCTAATCACCGTCATACGTTGTTTTGCTCCTATTCAATCAAAATAAATTTCTTTTCCTCCATAAAAAAAAAACCTGCTGTTCTCTTATAATGTTTCCTCCTCCTCTTCTTAAACACTATAACTTTTTCACTCAGACATTGTTCTTCCACAGTAGCAAAAACCTAATTGATATAATTTTTCCTTCAAAAACATTTTTCGAAATATTTTCTATACTTTCGCTGTTTCAACATATGGTCTTCCTATTGAAGTGTAATCCTTCGTCCCAATGAGCAAAACCTTGTCAAAAACAATATGTTCATTTATGTCATAATCTTTCAAATGCTCGCAAATCACTTGGTCATCAGCAACAACTTTGAATTGAAACCCAGCGATTTCCAATACAGCGAATATTTCTCTTTCTTTTGGTGGATTTTCTATTCCTGCTGCAGGGTTATGAACCACGAATTTCTGAGCATCTGGCTCAGAAATAGGCTGTTTTTTTAGAAAAATTAACAACAATTACAAATGAAATAAAAAAGAATCACCTTTTTAACTAAAGCTAATCTTTCTCTTCTTAAACGCTTTTTCTCCAAAGGTTTTTGCCAGGCATCTCTAATTTTTTTATATTTCCAATCCTGACTTTTTTCATGTTTATAGACCAGAAACTCTGCATGGTCTCTTTGGATAAAAGAATCAGGATCTTGAGAATCTTTAGAAGAAGCAAAAAAACAAGGTTTTAGGATAAAGGAAGGCTTCACATTATTATATAAAGGCAAGAATTGAGATGTTTTCCTGAGGAAAAATTTCGATGTAAAAAACATTTTATTTATTTGGTGTTTAGATTTGGTTTTAAATTTTTCACATTATTTTAATTATTTTTTTTGTTAGAGAAAAAAAAAAATAATTATTTTTTTCTTGCTGTTTTTTTTTACCAAAATATCAGTTTTTTGTTCATATTGAACAGCGCTCTATTTCTTGGGTTATATATGAAGGTATTGTTACAGTTTTAATAGTTTTAATTAATTCATCTTCATCTTTTATATACTTTTTAAAAATGACTTTTGCAAATAATAAAAACAAAAAAAAAATTACATCTCCTAAATTCTTTATAATCCTCATAAGATCCAAAAGTTCCTTTCCGAGCGAAACTTCTTCGATTTGTTTTAAAATTGCTGAAATATAAAAAATAAATTTAGGAATATATAATTTTCATGAAAATTCACCTATTCCAGCTTTGTAAAGGATTATGGGTCCTTCTAAAAAGAAGATATCCCAAATTCTACTCACAAAATCCAAGTTCATTGCTTTGCTATAGAGTGTCAAGAACCATTCAAAGACATACATTTTAGGAGATAGACTTTCATTTTCGAAATGATTATATAATTCTGGTAAATTCAATTTTAGGAGAAATTTAAATATTTCAAGTCTATTCATGATCTAAAAATGGTAAAAACAAATAATCTAAAAAAATAAAATAAATCTACAGGTTTCTCTTCTAACAGGAAAAAATCCAATAAAAATTGTTGGGTGATGAGATTTGAAAAACAGACAAAAGCATCATATGTATCCAAGTATAGCAACAATAAACCTGCAATATAAGACATACCTTGGACCTTAAATTATAAAAAAATAACTATTTTTAAAATCTTTCACTACATATCCGATATCTGGCCTTGAGCATGCAAAAGCCTGCAACAAATCTTTGAGATTATTAAAAACTGGGCTCTCCGAATTAAAAATTGCTAATGAGAAAATATCCCTCAAATTAAATAATGCTTATATATCAATTTAAAAACCTAAAGTTGGATATGTCCTAGGCAAATCAACTTCTATCATTTTTATAGTGGATTCTTTGCTGAGCTTGCTAATTAGAGGGTCATCATGCTCCATTGAAGCAAAAGTCAAACTATTATCTTTAGATTCCTTCATTTTTTTTTTGAAGTCTTGGTATTTATTCGATAATGATCTTCCCTTAGCTAAAAAGACTTCATAATACTCTCTGGTGAGACTTAGACGGTTTTTAATCTGCTTGGTCCAAATTTGAGATCGAAGAGAGGTCGGAATTCCGAAATATGCTAGATTTTTCACATGATCACTATTTCTACGTTCATACCATTTGGGAATTATTTCCTCAACCCATTCTTTTTTTGCTTTGATGCGTTTTGATTCATATTTTTCTTTTTTTTCTTTTGACTTTTGCTGATTTAAAATAATGAAAAAATCAAAATATTTGAATTATTTTACTTTTTTGTTTTCTTCTTCCTTCATTTTCTTCAGAAAAGTTTTTTTCTGATCTTCAATTAATTTTTTGTGTTTTTCCTCTTCTTCTTTGTTTTTCGGGGGGAGGTTTTGTGGTCTTGAAGCAAAAGTTGTATTGAATTCGCTAAAAAAATAAAATTATTTTTTAAAAATAAAGAAAAAATTCTATTTACTATGAAAATGACTCGTTTTTATCTGTTTTATTTGAGTAAAATGTAGTGTTACTCGGGTCAAATCTATTGACAAATGAGTCTGGACCTTCATATTTTGATGAAGTATCTGAGACTCTTGAATTTTTCATCTCAAAGGTTTCATGATCTGACAAATCTGTTAGATTATGGTGTTCGAGGATATCTAATAAATAAAGCAACATTTTATTTCAGATAAAATCATTTTTACTTATGAATATGAAAGACGCATCAAAACTTAAGACCATTTTTATGGAACCCATCAGCTTTTTTATATTGATAGGGTGTAACGCTAAATTGAATTTATCCGAGTCGTTTTTCAAATTTTCAATCATTTTTAACGAGATTTTTTTGGGGGTAGCCTGCTTATGATATAATTCATCAGTCCCCAATTGACCGAAAGAACCCAAACCCCAGGAATAGATATTTCCTTCATCTTTATTTATTTTTGAATTTGTCAAAAGATATTTTTAAAAAAAATATTTACTTGAAATTGCCATCATATGAAAAGGCCCCACGAACATCTTTTCAACATATTTGATTTTGATTTCTTGACGCTTATAAAGTGAATAATCTGCTTCCAATTGCAAATTTGGATTCTCGCCGATCTTTTCCTCCAGCTTAATGAACTTAGGCTCTAAATTTTCAGAATCTGCATCACATCCCAATTGTCCATATTCATTATTTCCAAAAGTGTATAATTTCCCATCATCTAAAATTCCAAAAAAATTTATATTTGAACTTAAATAAAATAATCTCACATGTCAAAACGCAACTGTGAGTATATCCGGCATTGGCTTCCTTGACATTTTTGTCATCAAAAAAATCAATTTTAGTGGGTATATATTGATCCTGATTGCCACTGTTGCCCAAACACCCAGAGTTACCACTCCCCCAAGCCAACACTCTATTATTAAACATATTGAATCCCTCTTGATCATAAGTCATAATGCTCTTTTTCTCGACCCCTAGCACAATATTATGCGCCAATCCAGCACTGATTTCTATAATGTTATATGCCAAAAGATGCAGCATCTAAATCACTATTATTTTAATGAAATTTTGCAAAATTTAACTAATGTTGGCTCAGAAATATCTTCTTTTTTCCCTTGGCCGAGTCGTCCGTTGCTGTTTGACCCCCAAGAAAACACTGTGCCTTTGTCTGAGAGTGCCAACGTGTGTGAACTACCACATGAAATTTTGATGATTTTTTGATTGGGAAAGAAATCTCGGGAAATGAAGGAAAAACTAATTTTATCGTTAGTGGATTTGACCTGCTTCACCTGCATCAGAGCTAATTTATATTGATCTATCAAAAATGATTTTAGCATTTGAATTTTGACAAAATGAAAAACCTGTTAAAAATAAAATGTGAGATTTGGTGTTTTTTATGTCAGTGATTGTCTCCACCTTGGAACTTTCTTTTGACTCTTCGGCTTTGAATTCATCATTTATTTCGTTCCATTCTTGCAATTCGATTTGTAGGTTGCTTTGGTCCAAAAAAATTGGCTTTTTGGGCCATTCATAGATTTTTTTGTTTTCTTATCAAAGAAATTTTCTTAATGGATGATTTATTGTGGGACTTACTATCTAGAAACATTCGTTGCTTGAAAGAATCGAAGATGTTCGTGATCATACTGTTTGGAGAGAAGTTAATATGGGAAAAATGGGGCAAAGTTCGATCCTTGTCCAACTGACCGCTGAAAAAAATTTCCATTGCTTAGCACTGAAAATTTTCAAAATCTTTAATATTTTGAAATTTAAAATATTTCTGGTTAATAATTTTTTTTTTTTTTTTTTTTTAAAAAGGGCGCGACCCAGTGAAGACACTGGTTTGATGAAATGTTTTTTTCTTTAAATCTATATAATTTTTCTTTTTCATTTTCTTTTTCTATCTAATTTTAATTTTATTTTATTGAGAGAACGAAGCATCCAAGGAATCATGTTCTACACTGATGGTCATTTGATATTTGTCGCCTTGTTGCAACAAAAGAACAAAGCTTTTAACTGTTCCATACATACCATCTCCGAACACTGTATCCTCAACTGGGGTCACCAGTTTTCCATTGCCATTCCTCAAGAGTTTGCTGGTTTCAATGCTAACATCTTTTACTCCAAAAACTGCAGAAGCTACTTTCACTTCAACATCAGCTGAAGTTGGGAAACCTTCTGTTTCCAAAAATTGGGTATCTTCAAGAGTTATGGTTTCTCCCTCAATACCAATTGCAGTATAAACTCTGGAATCTCCAAATTTGTAAAAAATAACCAATGTCTTTAGATTGCCAGGCCAACTATCTTCAAAGACAGTGTTGGATACCAAGATTTCCAAGGTGCTATTTTTTTCGACGGCTTTTTGAACAATTGATGTCACATCGGCTTTTCCATAAGCTGCTGCAATAATTGTCAGACCGACAAAGGAAAGGTCCTCTGATTCTTTTGGTTCATCAGCTTTCTTACGCAAATATGTTTCAATGTCAGATAATTTGGAGGCTTGTGAGATACAAACCAAGAGTGAGAGCAAAAGGAAGAGACTCAAGTAGGTCATTTGGCTTTATCTGAACAAAAATTATTTTTGAAATATGATTTTTAAATAAAAATAAATTCAAACAAACTATATATTACGTAATTAAAAAAAAACGAACACAAAAATGATAATTTTTTTTTTTAATTTAGAATTTAATTAATTTTAAAAAATTTGATCAATAATAGAACAAATAATAAAAATATTTTGGTTTTTTATTTTATTCCCTTTTTTTTCAAATGACCTAGTAGCCCTATTAAATTCTTTCAAAATTTAAAAAACAAAAGATTCTTCAAAAAAACAAAGCGCCCTCCCATGAAAGCTTTCCTGACTTCATTTTTCCTTGTCACCCTTCTCTTGCCAGCCTTCACCTCTGACATTTTCCTCAACGAAGACCACTACCCAGGTTTCATCACAGTCACCGAACAAGGAGATGATCTCTTCTTTTGGCTTTTTAAATCCAGAAGTGATAAACTAAATGATCCATTGGTGTTCTGGTTGACCGGAGGTCCAGGTTGTTCATCAGTCATGGCAGTTTTCACTGAAAACGGTCCATTCCAAGTTGGTGCTGACTTGAATCTGACCAGAAATGATTTTGCCTGGAACGAACAAGCCAATGTCGTTTTCGTTGATCAGCCTGTGGGTACAGGGTTTTCCAAAGGCAGTATTTTGGATTATGCCACAAGTGAAGAAGTGATCTCATCTGACTTTTATGTCTTCTTGAAGGGATTTTTGGACAGATTTCCTGAATACAAAGGCAGACCCATATTCATCACTGGAGAGTCATATGCGGGACATTACATTCCAGCCATTGCTAGCTATATTCATCAACAAAACAACTCAGATGCGAAAATAGTTGGTGTCGCCATTGGAAACGGTTGGGTGGACCCTTATTTGCAATACCCTGCCTATAACACATTTGCCTTGGAGAACAACCTGATCGGAAAAACTCAATCTTATATTTTGGAAGGCGCTTTTGCTGCTTGCCAAGCCTTAATCGAAACTGGAGTATGGTTGATTGCTATGGAAGAATGCCAATTGGCTGTGACGACCATTCTTGGTCTTCCTTTTGCTCCGAGATTCAACGTTTATGACATCAGAAAACAGTGTGACTACCCTCCTTTATGCTATGATTTCTCACCAATTGAGAACTTTTTGAAAAGAGCCGATGTGATAGAAAGCCTTGGAGTTCAAGGCAGATCATGGGTTGATTGTAATATGGCTGTTCATACTGCCTTGTTAGGAGATTGGGTCACTGATTTGTCAGACAAAGTGGCATATTTGTTGAATAATGATGTCGATGTTTTGGTCTACAGCGGAAATAAAGATTTTATCTGTAATTGGAGAGGGGGAGAAGCCTGGACTGCGGCTCTTGATTGGAAACATGGACAAGAATTCCAAAATGCTACCTTTGTAGAATGGAAGGAAGGAAACAAGACATTCGGAGAAGTGAAAACTGTTGGAAATTTGGCTTTCTTGAAAGTTTATGACGCTGGACATATGGTTCCCATGGATCAACCTGAAGCTGCTTTGGCGATGGTGAAAAGATATTTGAAGAAATGGGCTGGAGACAAACAACAGGTTGAATTGGTCTGGATCTAAAAAAAACACTATTTTTTAATTAAGGATAGAGTTTTTAAATAATTAGACTTTTGCTCTTTGAATTAAAGAAAATTTTTCTTAAAAAAAAAAAAATCCTCACTATATGAATAATAGCAATGGAAATTAAAGAATATTAATATGGTATTTTTATCGAATATTTTACTGATTTTTTGGAATTTTAGGGAAAAAAAAACATTTTGGTTATTATTTTTTTTTAGTATAGAAATGAAATTAATTGTTTCTTGTATTATGTTTTTGCTACATTGGTTCCAACATCGAATTTATAAGCATCACTTCGAAGAAAATATTTAATTTAATTAGATTCAGTCATCAAATTATTATTTCAAAGAAAAATTGTTAATATTGTTTTTTTCAAATTTCTTCCCTATTTTAAATGGACGACGATCAAAGAGAAGATAAAAACCAAAGCAAAGAAGACCCCCCTCAAGAACGCATGGAAATAGAGGACGAACCTTCTAAAAACGAGGAAAACAAATTCAATGAATTTTTCCCGAACATTTTTGGTAACCCCATGGAAATTGAATCCTGCATCAACAACTTTCGATTGAACAAATTTTGCCCCCAGAGCCACTTTTTGCCTTTATCTCAAAACAAAGCCCATGCGGGACTTCCCTCAGAAATCAATAAACTTTATTACAAAAAAACAATTAATCCACGTTTTAACGTTTTTATTTCGTTCTCTTAAATTTGTAAAGGGCCGTTAACTGATTATGACAAAGACAAGCCATATATGAAGATCACTGTTATGAGGTCAAATCCAGATTGTGTTACTGGGACTCAAGCGGAATATATTTTAACACAAGAAGGTTCCTTAATTCTATTGAATTTCTTTTAAAATTTGCGAATTTTTTTTATAACAGGAATGCTCAGAAGCGAGAAAAACACAGAAACGGAAGATTTGATAATCGGCAGACACCAGGCAACAACCGAAGTAGTCTAAAAAAAAAATTGATGTTTTATTAAAATTTTTCTAGGAAATAAAACCGAATGACATCGTACTTCCAGCAACCGATCGGGCAATCAGCAGAATTCATTGTAAAATAGTTTACAAATATGGTAGCTAAATAAAAATGATAGAATTTATTTAATTTTTGTTTTTGTTTAGGATTTAGTGGACCTAAACCAATACCTGAGGGCTTTTTATCATTTTTGATGATGGGACATGTTAGATTAGGAGGTTGAAAATTTAACATAAAATAAATGTTAATGTTTTTTATCGTTTAGCTAATAGTCCAGGAAGATTTTTGCCGAGCCATATTTATAGACTTGTTTTTCAGTTTGCCAAAAGTGATTAATCTAAACATCTGATTTAAAAAATGTTGATTATTTTATAGCACCTAAAAAATTTTATATCGTTGACATTGGCAGTGTTTTTGGAACTTACATTCGAATCAAACCTTATCAAATCCATGCGATTGAAAAGGGACAGGCCTATCTAATCGGAGCAGAGACATTGTTCCATATCACTGAGAAAATCAGCAAACAAGTAGTAAAAAAAAATTATCTATGAAAAAAAAATTTCAAAAATTAATTTTTGTGAAAAACAAAAGGAATACTCACAAAAAAAATATGTGAAAGAAGAAATGGAGATCAACAAAATGATGATTGAAAATGACAAAGATGATTTCTATCGTTATCTGGCCTATGAGAAAAAAAACATGGTGCAGATCCACGGACTCGATGAATGCGAACAGAATATTTTGGATATATTCATGAACAAAATGATTGATGAGAACAAGGAAAATATCAACGAGACTCAAAATCTGGGCAAAATGATCAATAGACCCTTGCTTCGTTTGGACTTCCAAACCACTGCGAACCTAGTTTCCAGCTTATCTCAGTAATAAAAAAGAAAAACTTGTTAAAAATTTAAAAAAGCATATTTGTGGCTGCAAATGACAAACCATTTTCAGAATTTAAAATCGGAAGGGCGCAGGATTGTAGCATTATTGTGAATCATAACACAATTTCGAGGAAACAATGCAAGTAAATAAATTAATCGGACTTAAATTTTGATTTAGAGAAGAATTAAATACTGCAATAATGAATGGTTTATAATTGATGGAGACATTAATAAGGAAAGTGCGAATGGAACATGGATTTCTTTAACAGATTATCGTTTGAAAAAGGAAAGACAGGAGTCTGATCCGAAAGAAATTGAGAATGAATCAGAAATCAAAATCAGTGATTCGATTTTAAAAGTAAACAAAAAAAATTTCTAAAATTTTGATTTGTTTTGGGCTCAGATTGAAATCAAAAATAATGACTAATTCAAAATGGAAAAGTGTCAAGGGTTCTAATTAAATATTTTAATTTTCATTCATTGAGAAAATTGCCTTGTATTTTTCTATTTTCTAATTTCAAATTTATTTAAATTGGAATGTGATAACAACTTTTTTTTTGCGTTTTTGATTTTTATATTAAATATTTTTCAAACAAATTTAAAATATTTCAAATCAAAATATTTGGGAAATATATCATTAAAATCCTAATTTTTTTTTATAAATATTGAATAAAATTTGTTTTTTTTATAATTTTATAATTAAATATTTTCAAAAATTATTATTACCTTTGGCAATAATTTTTTAATTTTCAGACCTTGATTTTTCTTGTTATTATCTCGAATAAAACTAAAAATAAATGAAAGCCAAATTCGCGAAGCTTTCCATCCCATTCACTGAAGTTGAGCCTACCAAAATCAAGCAACAAATCACCCAAGGTACCAACTCCGTGATCTACTCCACCAAAAACCCAGAAAATGTGGTGAAATTCATCATCCTTGATGATCCCAAAACCATCCTCTATAACAAAAACGAACAATACGCTTATCTTTATCTCCCACGTCATCCAAATCTTTGCGCCAGTTTATGCTACAAAGAGATCTCTATCAAAGATAAAAAATATGGATGTTACCTCTTAGAAAATTGTTGCAATGGTTCCCTGCAAGAAGTGGTTTCCTCCCTGCAAAAAAGCTTATCAGAATCATTGATTTTGGAAATTATCTATCAAATAGCTTCAGGTTTGACCGTCTTGCATGCATTAACCCCTCCAATTAGCTACCGGGACCTGAATCTAGAGAAAATCCTAATTGGACCTGATGGTAAGCTAAAAATTAGTGATTTTGGTCATATTTCCAATATGCAAATAACGGTGATCAGCGATGCTAACCGTATACCCCTTCAAAATGAAATAGATTGCTTGACGAATGAAAAATATAGAGCCCCAGAACTTTGTGACCTTTATTCTCAATTGCCCATTACACCTGCGTCGGATATCTGGGCTCTTGGATGCATTTTGTATTTGATTTGTTATAAAAAATTTCCGTTTGAGGGGAAATTGGCTATCATCAATAATCATTACGCCATTCCTGATCAACCCCAATATTCAGAAAAAGTCATCAATTTATTAAAGATGATGTTCGTCACCAAGCCTAGTGAAAGAGCCAAAGCGTTGGATATTATTAATTATATTAAAACTGAAAATATGGGGTCGTTATTTGGGGAGTTCACCTTTAGCAAAAATGTACTTCAGAGCAAAAAAAACGAAATGATCTATGGAAATCAAAAGATCAATGTCGAGAAGAAAGAAATGCACGTGAAACCAAAGTTTATGGATTTAATGAACAAACATTTCAAGAGACTCACTACCAAAAGTGAAGGGTGGTTGCTTTCAGCCTTGGAAGAAAATGAAGAGGGACCGAAACAAAAATATGTCCGCTATCTGATCATAAAGGCCTGGAAAAAAAGTGAGAAGGTTGTGAAGTTTTATAAGTTTTTGCAAAAACACGACTCCAAAAACATTGATAACTGTGTGATCATCATGAAATCTCTAATAGTCCTCCACAATTATTTTAAAAAAGGCCCTCCAGATGCTCTCCAATTGAAGAATAAAGAAGGGAATCCAAGTGATATTTTGATTCAAATTAATGACTATTGGCGGAAGGTCTCAGAAACCAAGCAACATAGCTCAAAAGATAAAAAAAGAACACCCTATATATCTTCTTTGAACTTTAAATACTCCACCATCCTGATAAAAAAATTGAAGCTGAGCATGAAATATTCAAATTATTTCGAAGGTAACTATGCGCTCACGCCTTTTTTCAGAAATCCAAAATTGGCACCGATTTCCATCCCATTGATCGATGACTTGTTGGGATTTCTGACGCTTCTCAACGAATTCAATCAATGTCTTTTGAACGAAAACGCACTTTGGAAGATACAGATGAGTATAGTTCTTTCAATGATTGATGAGGAATATTGCCTAATTTCTTTATTGGCTCATTTGATTTATGCCTTGAGAAAAGCCAGCAATTTTATCGATGGGAAAATCAAGGAGGAGAAATTAAGAGATACTATTTCTGGTCTGATGGAGAAATTCGAGATTAACTTCAAAAATATGAGGATTTTTTTCCTGAATTGTAAGAACATCAAAGATTTTGAGGACAAGGAAATGATACCAGGATTGAAATTGGAGGTGTTGGAATTTCTAAAACATACCGCCATTTTGGAGAAAAACGAAAACATCACCAACAGTAAACGATATAATGTTTTGAAGGATTTGAACAACCAAAAAAACATTTTTGACATTTATTTACCACAATCTTATGGAAAAGCCATCAAAGATGTCAAAATTGATGAAATGATAGGTGGCTTTTTATATCTATTTAGAAAATAATATTTTTATAATGGTATAGGCATGGAAGAAAGCTACAAAAACACAAACCTCAGTCCTTTGCTCAGCAGGAATACCATTGCTCATTCCCCAGATTATCGTCAAAGTCAAGGTTTGAGCCCAGATGTGGCCTATAATTATGATTTCACTCAATTTTTGGTGACAAAAAAATCGATGGAAGCTGAAGAAAAGAAGAAATCTTTTTCCATTTCATATCCTCTGGAAGGTTTTAATTTTTTTCCAAGAATTTATATTTGTTTTTATCATAAATTACCAAGATAAAAAAAAAAAAGAAACAGAGACCAAAGAACAAATGGTGTATTTGGGTTTCAAAAAGGGAGAAAGTGTGATGTCAGCGCCTCATTTTGATTCCCAAGATTCGAAAAATACTGAGAATTTCCTCGAAATCATAAAAAAAGATGAGGCGTCACATGACCTATACTCTGAATTTTCTCATCAGCAACTGAATAAATCGATCTTTGACCTTGATAAAGAAAAACAGGCTCCACTACCACAAACATACATTGAAGAAAACAAATTTCATACCCCAGCATCAGCTCTGGAAAGAGACGATTTGGCAGATTATCAGGACATAGATCCTGAAAATTTGATAAATTTTGACAATTTCAACAAATATTTAAATGAACAAAAGGTGAGTCCTGTTGAAAAAACTGAGAATTTGGATGTAAAACACGAAATTTCCTTCAAGTCAGAGGAGAAAAATGAAGTTGCGGAAATAAAGGAAGAAGAAAAAAACACCATAGTGACAAATGCAAATGTTAACAATGAGGATTTACTGACCTTGGCACATAGTTTCACCCAAGAGTTTCAAAATAACCTGCAATTGAATAAGATAACCCCACAAAGTTGAATGCGAATTTATATTTTAAAACAAATCTTAAAATTTAAAGAAAGCCAACATCTTGAGGAAGTTTCCAATGAAACACCCTTGGAAGTCAGTGTTGTTGCTTTTGAGGAAGTGAAATGTGAAGAAGCGCAGATTAAGAAGACAGAGTCCTTGAATAAAATTGAGGATGGACCAATTAATAAGTCACCTATTAGACCTAGTGTTGGGTATACGGAAGCAATTTCAGAAAATATACATTCGACGGTTTCCAGGGAGGACACCCAAGAAGAAATGGATCCTATTAAACAATTACTTGGTGATGATGAAATAACAAGTAAGATATTTTTTTTCAAATTTTTTTTTATATTTTAATGTATTTATTTTAGTTTACCACATTTTTTCATTCTTTTCTTTATTGATTTATACAAAATTTTAACCATGAATTTTTTAATCATAAATTTTTATGTCTAATAATTTTTTCACAAGATATAAATGATTACATCATCGATTATTCATTTTTGAAATTTGGAAACCAAATTGGTGCAGGATCGACATCAATAGTCTTTTTGGGTAAATTCAAAACCGAAGATGTTGGTAACGAAAATATCCAAAAAATTACTTTTACATAAAAAATATTCAAAAAAAAGCTATCAAGAAAATCAAAGTGGCAGAAATTGATGAAAGCAATATAATCGAATTTAAACGTGAAATTTCAGCATTAGTCAAATTGGGCTCCCATCCTAATTTGGTAGCCTTTAAGGGCGTCTCATATTCTGAGACAAATGTTTGCATTATAACAGAATTTTGCCACGGAGGAACACTTTTTGACTTGTTGCACAGAAAAAAAAATATTTCATTGAATTGGAACCAACGGTTAAAATTTGCTTTGGATATTGCTCAAGGAGTGCATTATTTGCATAATGTCAACCCTCCAATGATACATCGAGATTTAAAATCATTGAAGTAATTAATCTAAATATTAATATTTTTTATCAGCTCTGATGAAAGATTTTTATAATTTTTTATTTGAAAATAATTTTTGATAAGCTTGTTGTTGGAATACAAAATAGAGAAACCTTCCGATAGGCCAACTATAAAAATTGCAGATTTTGGTCTCGCAAGAAGCACTTTCAACTCCAATGTGGAGAAAATGACTGGTTTGATGGGCACTTTCGTAACTTTTCCATTTAAATCCCATTCATTTCATCTCTCAAGCATTGGATGGCTCCTGAAATCTTCGAAAATAAACCTTATAGTCTTAAGGCAGATGTTTATTCCTTTGGAGTACTTTAAACAATATACATTTTTATTTGTTTTACTTCTAGATTATCTTGTGGGAAATATGTGCTCGAGAAACTCCATATAAAGAATTAAAAGGTCCACATGCAATTATGAAATATGTCACTGTTGATAAGGGAAGACCAAGTTTAACGCCTATTCAATCAGACGCTCCTGAGAAGGTAACATACAGATTTATTGATAATTTTATTAATTTAATATATGAAAGTTTCTTGAATTGATGCAATCTTGTTGGGAGAATGACCCTGATAAAAGACCGAGAATGGAAGAGGTGATTAAAATATTGAAAAGTATCAAGATGGAATAATTTGAAATAAAAAAATTATTCAAACGTTATAAAAGAAATTATAAAAACTCAAATTTAAAAGGAAAATTGATTGATTTTCGTATAATAAATCGAAAATACAGTTGAATGAGTTACTGAAAAGATTATTTTATGACTTTGCAGGAAATTTCGACTTTTGACATCTTGGATTTATTATACATCGAATAATGTTGTCCGGTTTCGATTACAAATTTATCACCTACAGATAAAGTCAATTCTCTATTTCCTACTTCCGCCTTCAATTTATTTCTTTCTGATTTCAAAACCGAACATTGCTAAAAAATAATTTTAATCATCAGAAAATTAAAAAATATTGATTTTTAAAAATTTGCACGTTCTAAATTTCCTCTTAGAAGCAAAAAATTTCTCATAAATTTTAAAAGAAAAGAAAAAAATTACGATTGGGCCGAATTTGTTTTGTCCAAAATCTTTTTTTTGTTCAACATTCAAACCGATCAAGGCAGTGAAACTTTCATAATCATTCGAGATGATTTCATAATTAACTGTTTTATTGACCTCATCTTCTTTATTTTTCTCTGTCTTTTTATTTTCAATTTTTTTCGCCTTTCCATCATGACCAATTCTAATCTTTTTCACAGGAGCAACCAACCCCATCATAAAAACATCTTCTTCTCTTATCTTTAAGATTTTTCTCCCATCTGCTGTTTTTTCCATATCCAAACTAATAGGCTTCCAATAGCATAAAGTAGGCACTCTCATCCTCATAGGATATCTATTATTTTCACCATAAGATTCCTTTTCCTTTGTAATTTCCTTCATTACTCTTGATTTGGATGAGTTGTAACCCATGGCTTTTTCATATGCTTGGAGAAGGTCTTTTGTGTTTTCATTGGTTACTTTGGATTTTGATGTTTTGCTTCTCTTATTTTTATTGGGCTCATTATTTGATGTTTTGGGTTTTGAGTTTTTTTGCGTTTTGTCATCATTTTTTTTATTTTCTTCAGTTCCTGAGGAGAAAAAGATATTTTCCATATAATTTTCTTCCTGATCTTTATTTTCAATATTATTCTCTTGATTTTTTTGATGATTTTGTGATAAATTCTCTTGGAAAATATCATTTTTTATGTCATTTGGCTTATCTATTTGCTCTATGACCTTTGAATTTTTAACAGTTTTTGATCTTTTCTTATTTTTATCAAGAACTTGAGGTTTTTTTGGGTTTTCGTTTTTGGGTGGTTGTTTTTCAATATTTTTTCCTTCTGGTTTTTGATTTTTCTTATTTTTAGCATTTTTCTTTGGTTTTTCAGGGCTTTTTTCTTCATTTTCATTCTGAATTTCAAAATTTTCTGGTTGTTCGATTATATTATCCTCATTTTTTACGTCCTGAATGTGATTTTTCTCCTCTTGTTTTTTTTCCTTGGTTTTAATTAGTCTCTTCTTTGAAACATTCACTTCTTGTGTTTCCTCTTTTATTTCCTCTTGACTTTTTTCCTTACTTGGTATTAGTTTTTTCTTTAAGATTGGGACATCTTTCTCTTGATTTTCCTCTTCATTCACGATTTTTTCTGCAGGATTTTGTTTTTCTTTATTGTTCTGCTTTTTTACAATTTTCTCTGGGTTTTCATCTTCAATTATAATGTTTTCTGCAGGTTTTTGTTGATCTTTCTGTTTTTTTTTATCTTGAATCTCCAACAATGATTCCAGGTCCTTGTTAAGTTGCATGAATTTTTCAGCGTTCACGAAATCAGGTCCTCCGAACCCTTTCTTTTGCTTTTTTTCTTCTTTTTGTTCATTTTTGTGGTCTAATTCTTTTTTATTATTTCCATCCAATTTTTCATTTTTCTTGGTGACCTCCTTTTTTTCGTTATTGGTATTTTTCTCATTATTATTAATTTTACTGTTTTTCCCAATGTTTTCCATTTTTTCTTTTTTTTCCATTTTATCATTTTTTTCTATGATTTCATTTTTTTCCTTTTTTGATTTTTTCTCATTTTTGTCATTTTTTTCGAATTGTTTATTATTTTCCCTGTAATTTTGGTCGTTCCCTTCCATTTTTTTGCTTTTCTTCTCGAAAACATTCGTTTCTCCTTCTTCCAAAATTGCATAAGACGTCGTTTTGACTGTGCTCAGATGAATTTGGTATTTTTCTTGCAAGTCTTTTATTTCCTTCCCAATTGAATCCTCCGACCTATCATCAAAAATGGGTGCCTCACGTCCCAATTTTTTCTGCGAATGCAACAGAGAAGAAAAAATTGGGTTCTGACTTAAAACTTCATAGAGTTTCTTTTCGCTTGTATCGCTCGGTTTTTCCTCTTGTTTTTTAATAGAAGAGATAAGTTTTTTTGAGCTTTTCCTTTGAAAAAGTGACAAATTGTCAGCTTCAACATTTTTATTCTCTTCCTCCTCCTCACTATCATTGATAAAATCAAGTAAAGAGTCTATAAATTTCATTGATTTTATCAAAAGCTAAATAAATTTTACCTGCCGTGTTGTTTTTCTCTGTTTTATTCTCCAAAGAAGAAGGCATTACTGAGGTATCCGGACTACGGCCGGTGGTAAAACTTTCAAAATAATCTTTGGCATCATAATAACCATCAAATCCTATTTTGGCATCTTTTTTCTTTACCATTTTGCCCGTCCGACTAAAGTTTAATAATTTTAGTTTTTTAAAATGATTTGTTTAGTTAGAAACCGGCCCATCCGAGCGATGTAGGAGGGAAGTTCAAAGTTGGGGTTGAGCATTTTGTTTTGTTTTAAATTTTTAAATATTGGGTTTTGGTTTTAAGTTTAAAAAAGAAATAATATTTTCTGAGAAGTTCGAGTTTTATTTATTTATTTTTTTTTTTCAATTAGTGTTTTTTTTTTCTTAATTTTATTAGATTTAAAAATGACCTAACAAAATAAATTTAAATAACATAAAAAAATCAAAATAAGAAAAATAAATTATTTTCTAAAATTTTTAAAAATGGAAAAAGCCGACTCTTTATCACTTTATTATTTCCTCCTTCCTGTTCTTTCGACTATTTTCATCGGTGGTGTTATGACTGTCGTCTACAAATTCATTGGTTTCATCCAGGACCGTATCACTGCCAAATTCACCGCCAGTATCTACATAGAAAACTCAGATCCAATGTACGAATGGTTGGTAGACTACCTACTGGAAAAAGGGTTCAGTAAACATGCTGCCAGCAACCTTTCAGTCAAAACCGAGCGCAAAAATAAACTTGGCTTTCTCCAAACCTCCGTCACTGATGATGTTGAAAAACCAGACGTGAATTATCGTCCAGATGTTGGTTTCCATTCCTTTTTATACGAAGGAGTCAAAATCAACGTTTTTCATTATGTCGGCAAAACAATCACCACAGGCTTTGATCGAACCCCAACAAAAATGGAGTCATTGATGTTGTCATGTTTCGGTCCTTCGAACATTTCGCTTCTGAAATCGATTTGTAACGATGCGATGGAATTTGCTTTGAGCAAGAATAAGGGTGAAACACAGGTGTATGCCTTAAGACCATATGGTTCTAATTGGGAGAAAGTGCTATCAAAAAAACCACGACTCCTGGATTCTGTGATCTTGGATTCCAACATAGCGGAAGAAGTCATAGAAGATATCAAAAACTTCCACAAGAGCCAAAAATGGTATATGGAAAGAGGAGTACCCTATAGAAGAGGATATTTATTATATGGTCCTCCAGGGACTGGAAAAACTAGTTTCATGCTAGCAGTGGCAGCAGAGCTAAAACTCAGCGTCTGCACCATGAATCTAGCAAGGGAAATGGATGATAATCAATTGAATTCTGCTATGGAAGGCTCACCTAAAAATTCAATCATTTTATTAGAAGACATTGATGCGATTTTCGTGGAAAGAACCAGCGTGAATGAATCGAAAGGCAGAAGAATTTCATTTTCAGGGCTATTGAATGCAATTGATGGGGTCCGAACACAAGAAGGAAGGATATTGTTTATGTCAACAAATCATATAGAAAAATTAGATCCAGCTATGTTAAGACCAGGAAGATCGGATGTACATGTGAAATTGGATTATGCGTCACAAGATCAAATCAAAAGGATGTTTTTGAGGTTTTTCCCTGAGGCGAAGAAGGAACTCATTGAAGAATTTCTTAAGATTGTGCCAGAGAAAAAGCTGAGCATGGCAAAGTTGCAAGGCCATTTTTTGAGGTTTTTTTTTAATTCTTTTTAATATAATGTTTTTGTATTTTTGTAATTTTTTTTTTTTTGAAGATTTTGTATCGTTTTTTGTAATTTTGTTGTATTTTTTATATTTTTTTGAAATTTTTGAAAACTTTTATTTTTGTAAACCAACAATTTTGAATTTATATTTTTTACAGGAACAAAAAAGATGCTAAAAAAGTCGTTGAAAACGCCAAAAACCTCGTGAAATTGAACGAGTTCACAAATGAAATGAGCATCGCCAATTGGTTATTCCGACTAAATCTGGAGCAATTCACTGAAGGCTTCCTCAATGAGAACATCTCTACAGTAGCTGACCTAAGTGACATTTCAGAAAGTGACCTTGAGAAATTTAGTCTTAAAAAAGCCGGTGATAAGAAAAGAATTTTAAATATGATAAATGGAGATGAATTTTCAAAGAAGGCCTTCGAATATATGTCTCATCAATCGATGAGGTCTTTTCTTGGTTTTTTCATAAAGAACTCAAAGGAAATAGAAGGGTTCATTAAATTGATTCCTGAAAATTATATCACAGAATTCCATTTGAGGGACATTTTCGAAAAGGATTTTAATAAAAGCTTTGAAACGAAGGCGAGAGATTTATTGGAAAAAGTGCAATTGTTTCATTCAGGGAAGAAAATTAAAAAAACTAAGAAAGAAGAGGTAAAAAAATACCCGAAGGAAAGTCCAACAGAAATTTTGGAAAGATTGAAATTGGAGGAATTTATCCCAAAATTCAAAGAACAGGGCGTTTTAGAACAGGAGTTTTTTTATAAGTTGAATGAAGGATTAATGACTGGATTAGGGATCACAAGCTATGGGATGAAAAAACTTCTGATGAAGGAAATTGACGAATTTAATAAGAAAGAGGTAAACGAAGAGGATAATATAGAGAAGGAAGTTAGTTTGAAAAAAATTCAAAGAGTATTGTTAAAAACAAAATCGATTCAATACTGAAGATGAAAAAAAAATTTAAATTGTTTTTAAATGAAAAAAAATTATTAAAAACACTAAAAATTTTACGAGAAATTGAAATTTTAAAATTTTTTTTTAATTTTCCGTTCTAAAATTGAAAAATCAAAATTACAGTAAAACAAAATTTCAGAAAATTTCACAAAATAATAATCCAATTTTTCAAATGGGAATCAAAATTATTAACAAGTTTCTTTTCTTTTTTGTTAGGATTTTAAAACTTTAAATTTCTGAAGACTCCCATTCATTCCCTCATTTGATATCAAA
>Ga0302186_10001483_pt1 | contig 19402 bp, 18 predicted proteins | sample II_Bog_E1_2_FD_198782 | JGI IMG/M metagenome (GOLD analysis project Ga0302186, IMG submission 198782) | Peat permafrost microbial communities from Stordalen Mire near Abisko, Sweden - II_Bog_E1_1 | ecosystem: Environmental > Terrestrial > Soil > Wetlands > Peat | place: Sweden: Abisko...
TCCCTAATTTTGCTTGAAATAAATTAAACAATTTCAAGTTCATGAGTTTTAATTATAAAAATTGGAAAAAATTGAATAATTAAACTAATAAACTCAAGAAAAGAAATTGTCTTACTAATTAATGCATCTTGTTAAAAACTCAGAAAATGCCTTAATAATGCCGACTTGTTAAAAACGCATCCTCGAAAATATTTTCATTTCTTGAAGTTTTTATAGTAGAAACTGATAGTGTGGCTGTATGAGCCGTTCTTTTAATGTTTTCGCTCGAATATTTCAAAGGCAAGAAACTTTTGAGATCATTTGTAAAATCAGTAGACAACTTCTTCCTATTTAAAGAAAGCTTTCTTTGCGAATCAAAAGAACCCTTGCCTTCAACAACCAAGCTTTCACAATTTGCACTTTCTCTTGGACTTTCTTTCAAGAAAGTCGATTTTTTTTTGCTATGCTTCTTTTTCTGAGTTTGGCTGCCACCAGTTAATTGGTATTCATTATCTGAAGAAGTTCGAAGCCTTAGATAATTGTTGATTGAATTATTTGACATTGGCAAGATAATTTGGTTCTGATATTTATTTGAAGTTTCGTCTGTGTTTTTGACAATAGGTGATTTTTCTTCAAAAGATTTTATTGGAATTTCTTGTAATTGGTGTGCAAAGTTCTTGCTTTTAATTTGGTTTTTTTTAGTGGTATTTGTATGTTCCTCCTTTCTCTTATCTTGAAGAATCAGATTATTCAAAATAAAGAAATTCCTTTTAGGGGTGTTGGCAGTCATTTGTTGTAAAAATCCTTTATTTTTCAACGAATTCACTAAATTAACGGGATCAACGATGTTTTCCATAACAGGAATCATTTTAACTTTTTCCTTACTAATTTTAATCTGTAGCACCATGAAAGGGTTGAAATAAACATCTCTAATATTTGTGATAACATTCTTTTCTCGAGCAGATTGGCCTTTAATCATCGCGAACTCTTCAGGATCGATATTACCTTCAGAAAATAGACCTCCTTTCTTTAGAAACATCTTTTCATTCATGATTTCTTTATCATCTATCCGTTTTTCTCTCCATTCAGACTTTGAAGTGATTTGTACTTCTAGTTGTTTTTTTGCAGTTTGACTCAATAACACTCTTTTTAAAAACTCTTTTCTTTCAATCACATACACAACCCCAATGATCGAATTACAAATCACTGTATGTTGTCTTGGAAGCTTTTCAATCACTTCTTCCTCTCCAAAGGCTTCTCCTGGACCCAAAAGACAAATATCGATTTTTTGGGATTTTATCTTGCTTCCTCGCTTCATCAAAAACATCTTGGTTGGAGAATTTTGAGTATCTCTTTCAAAGGTCTTTACCACTTTGAACTCTCCTGATTTTATTATAAAGACATCTTCCGCTGGATCATTTTCTTTATAAACAATCATAAATTTTTTGAACTCTTGTTGTGATGAGAGATAATATAGATTCTTCACAGCATTGTATGACCAGGAAGAAAAAAGCTTCAATGATGAGAAAAAATCAATTTGTTTGAAAAGTTTTTTTTTCTCAAATTCCTCTAAAACCAAAAAATATTATTTAAATGGAGTAAAATATTTATTTTACTTAAAATTTTATCAAAATATTGCTTTTCTAAAATAGCCAAATGGCATTCCTGCTCACAGATCACAGTAGCGGCCCTGGGTTTATTTTCCATCAAAGAAAGTTCGCCAAAAGCTTCTCCTGCCTTTAAAACTTTGATTTTATTTAAATTATCAGGATTATATTGGGTTTCCAATGCTTTGGTCGAATATCTTCTCAGATTTTGTGCTTGTGACACCGGTTTTAATAAAAGCGATGTTTTCTTTGTCATTGATTTAGCATTAGTATCAACATCCTTAATGCTCGTGTTTGATCCTGATAATTCAACACTTTCCCCTTTGTAAATTCCCACCATTCCTTTGAGAATTATATAGAAAGTTTGTCCAATGGTGCCTTCTTTTACTATAGTTTCTCCATGAGAAGCTAATTTATAACCCATTGCTTTACAACATTCCTCATGTTTTTCAGACTCTTGATTTGTAATCATCTCTGCGAAAAAACTGACTTTTTCTGTACATTTCATCAGCATTTTTACATCCGTGCCTGAACGGTAATTTTTCGGTTTTTGAAGGATTTTTATTGCAAGCTTTTTAAAAAATTAACAGATTGTCAATAAATTCGATTTTCTTTACTGTTATTAACTGTTCCTCTGTATAAACATCTAAAACATTAAGAATTTTCTTCTTGTTTCTGCTTTCATCTATATCAGAAAGAAAACTTGGTTTTCGAGGACTAATTGAAATCGAGCTTGTTCTTTTATTAATCATGAGAATAGAGTTTCTGGTGAATCGAGTTTGGCTTTTTTTAAAAGAATATCCTCGTGATCGATTTTCTTCTTCCATGTCGAATGGTCTTAGCGAAAAAGAATCCATTTTTTGTGGAAATTCATGCTCAGTCATCATAGAGACTTCTTAATTTACAGTTAGTAAGTTTTTCATAATAACATAAAAGGAAAAAACTTTCGCGATTTTTTACAGGCGAGAGAGAAATGTTTGAGGCATATTGAGAGGACCGAAGGAAAAGGGGGATTGGATGGGGAATTTCTACAGATTCTGAAGATAATTTTGGTGAATTCATGTTTTCACAGTTTTGTTATTTAATAAAAAATTAAAAGCTTTGGAAATAATTGAAAAAAAATGGTGAAATGTATATTTATGGAACTTTTAATTTTTCTTTCTTAAAAATTTTTTAAGAAAAAGATGAAATGATGAAAATTATTAAGAAAAAGTATTTGCTGAAAGAAAATAAATTCAAAGTATTGGAGTTTTTTTTATTTTTATTTGAATTTAAAGGGGTCTTTTTAATTTAGATTTTAACATATTTTTTATTATAAATTCAAATTTTCCTTGACATAAACAGTTTTTTCATAAAATCTGAAAATCGATGGATTTACCTAAGTGGATAAAAATCGCTTTTCTTTTCATAGTTGGGTTCTCGTGCTTCACTTGTTATGCTCGTCCAGATTATAATTTGCCCTTATTCGCCTTTGCATATTTGCTTTGGGATTATGAAAAGCCAGTTTGACTTAAACATTTCCATTTAATAATATGAAATATTTCTTAGCCGCAGAAAACCAGATTGACCTATACATTTATTTTTACTCTGATCATAGATTTCGTATGGCTGATCTATTGGGGAACCTTTTGGGATTCCAGTGTTTTTGATAATTCGTGGGCTTCTGGAATCCAAACTTTTGTGCTCGTGCTTAGTAGTTTATCTTTCGTCTTAAAGGTTATTTTTTATTTCAAAATATCCTCAAAATTTGAGTTGCCTTAGTTTTTGGTGATTGCTGCAATCATTTTCCATGAAATAGAGGTCAGAAGGGGATTAACAATTAATGGAGCCAAAGAAAATTTGATGAGTGTTTTTTCCTCAGACGCGGCCCCAGTAGTGAGGAGATAACCAAATAAAATTGATTAAGAAAGAAACTGAATTAAGTATATTTCTTTAATATTAAAAAGAGAAAGGGAAAATGAATTTAATTTTCATAGTTTTTGCTTTTATTTCATGTTTGAAAAAATGCTATTTAATTATAAATTTTTTTTTATTATTTTCTATGAAAACGTGCATAATGTATTTATTATATAAAATTCAAAAAAAGAGAGCACCCTAGAAGTAAAAATAACCCTTTTCTTAAATATAAATATCAAACAAAAAACTTTCTCTTCACATTGGTTGCAAAAACGTCTTTGGGAAATTTGCTCGCATTCTTTTGTTTGCTTCCAGCCATTTCATCATTGAATTCCAAACTTTTATCACGACCACTGCTTTTGATTTGGAATATGTTTTTCGCTTGCATTGCATCTTCCAACATAAAATATCCAGTTTGAGCTGCAATTTCAGGTTTATTTTGAATGTTTCCTGCTTTTGGTGCAGCATGTTTCAAAAATTTGTTATTTTTTTCAAAGCTATGAGGGTTGAAAGTCCCTGTAAATGCCAATTTCTCTCCATTTGTAGCCAAAGGAGGCAAATGAACGATGCCATCTTGTTTTTTGATAAGGTAATTTTCGTTTTTTGTTTGAGGCTTCATCGTGCCGTTCATAATGAAATGTTCATCTGCAACGATAGGACCTTCTATCCTTTTAAAATGGTTGATGTCATTGAAATTAAACTTTCCTCGATTTTCCATCATCTTGTTGAAATCCAAGCCTTCTTGGCAGGTCTGTTTATAAGGTGTTGTCGTTCTTATGATTCTTGGCTTAAAAGTCAAATCTTTCGCATCTTTAATGAAATTTTTATCGGAAGAACGAGGTGGTTGAAGTTCTCCTCCAATTGCTTTAACTGCTTTGTACGAAATTATTCCTCCTCTTGTTTGGGAGGAATTGGAACTACTGGCTTTCGTCTCATCTAAACAAGATAGTTGTTGGAATGCGGTTGGTCTTTTATGGAGGTTTTCAAGTGAATTGTATTTTTTTCTAGAAGACAAAATTTCTTGGATCTTGGAATCAATGCATTGGATTTGTTCTTGTTGAGAAAGAATGGACCCATCTTGCTTTTTGATGTTCAAAGCCTCTGAAATATTTTTTTATGGAAATGAATAAAATGAAAGTAGAATGACCTCGAAACAATTTGATCAACTCGTCGCTTTGTTTGTTCTGCTCCTTCATTTTGAGATTGTCTTCGATTATGTTCTATAAAACGAACCCCATTAAAAGGAAAACTTTGGTAGAAAAACCCCATTTTTATGAAAAAAACAAATAAAAAATTATAATAATTTTAAATTTACTTGAAAATATTCCGATTGTTTGATATTTTTTTCCCCATGAACGGCTTCCACTCTTTCTTTGAAGGCAGGAGCTTAATTTTAATTATTTAAAAATCATTACAACCATTAATTTGTTTTTTTTTTCTAAAATTTTTTTATACTTTTTGCCTCGCTTCGATGTCTATTTAATTCATCAACAGGTAGTATTTTAATGTGATTATCTTGGAAGGCTCCGTTCATATGGAAATTATTTGTGATTTCAGGTGATCCCTTGCTCTTTGAAATTTTAATTTCCAAACAAACTTTTTTCGAGTCTTTTAAATCGGATTTTTCTGATTGTTGATTTGAGCATTTTGAGCTGTTAATTATTGATTTCTTCATGCTTTCATTGGATAATGTTATTAAGCCATCATTTTCAAGAACTGGCTTTTTATCAGTCTTTAAGTCTTTATTTTCATTCTATTTTTCAAACAAAATCAAGAAAAGAGGTAGATTTTATACTAAGAAAACATTGGCTTTGATATTTCTATTTTTAGTTGGAACAATGGAAATGAATTCTTTGGAACCTACAAATGGTCAATAAATTGAAAAAAAGTAATAAAATACATCGCAAATTATTGTTTATTTGGCATTTTTCGAGAAAAGTTGAAGGAGAATTTTGTCTTTTGCTGTTTGAATCTATTTCGTTGGGTTTCATTGGTTTAATGCGATTTTTTTTTAGCATTTGACACAAAAATAAATCAGTGAGGAAAATAAAAGAGAAACAATAATTCAAAAAAAGATTGGGAGATGAATTCAATATTATGAAAAAAATAATTTTTTTATAAAACAAAAATTAAAATTGAAAAATAAAACAAAACTGGTTTATTGGAAATAATAAAATTTTATATGAATATACTCAAATTTTTAAGACGGGACAGATCATATTTTTTTTATTTTTCAAAAAACTCTGAAAAATTAGACGAAATTTATTATAAAATTTTTTATAAAAAAAAAAACCAACTTTTTTTTTGAAAAAGTAATATATTACTCATAAAAAAAAAACAAAAAAATAACTTTTTTGATCAAAATCGCTCCCGAAAAAATAAACAAGATATTTATAAAATTATTACATAAATAATAGAAAAAATGGAGCTTGTCCCAACTATGCAACCTCCTGAAAAGGTTCATTTGGTTCATACCGAAAGCTTAGCTCCTGATCAACGTATCCCCTTGCCTGAAGTACTTAAGTTAGTGGTTCCAACTCTTGAAAATCTCGGCATTGGTGACCTAAATCGTTTAAAATTGACCTCCTTGCGCGAAAACTTCAACCCTGCTGACTTCCCCCCAATGAAAAACGAAACAATATTAAAAGTGTTTCGAAATGAGCCCATTGATCACGTTCCAGTTTGGATGATGCGTCAGGCAGGCCGAGCTCTCCCTGAATTTAATGAAGTTCGCAAGGCACTTTCTTTTTTTGATTTATGTGATAATCCCTTCGGATCAACTGAAGTCACCCTCCAACCTTTGAAAAGATATAATATAGATGCGGCCATTATATTTTCAGATATTTTGATTGTGCCAAAAGTGATGGGTTTGGACTTCGTCATGGAAGCAGGGAAAGGTCCTCAATGTCTGACACCATTAAAAACAGTGGCAGATTTGAAAATGTTAAAGCCTGTTGATGGATCGGAAGCTTCTTTGATAAGCAATTATGATGCGGTGTTTTTGACTAGAATAGCTTTGGATGGAACCGTTCCGTTAATTGGTTTCTGTGGATCACCTTGGACATTGATGGTATACATGGTAGAGGGGACTGGTTCAGCAAATAATTCTTTGGTGAAGACATGGATCAACTCAAATCCAGATGAAAGCAAACAACTGATGGCTGCCATTACCAAAGTTTTGATCTTACATATGAGCAATCAGATAAAGGCAGGGGCTCAATTGATTCAAATATTCGATTCATCTGCAGATTTGCTATCGCAAGAAGATTATTTAGAGTTTTCTCTACCTTTTGCTTACTCAGTTGCTCAAGAACTCAAGAACAAATTTAAAGAGATCCCAATAGTTTTTTTCCCGAGGGGACAATATGGAGCATTGAAGGAAATTTTAACTAATCCTATCTATAAAGTGTTCGATTGTGTTGGATTGGGTCATGGAGTTGATATTAAAGAAGCTCGTGAATGGGGGGAAACAACTGGAAAGATCTTACAAGGAAATTTAGATCCTGGTTTGATTATGGGAAGCAAGAAACTGATTGAAGAAAAAACCAAAAGAATGATCGACGACTTTGGTTGTGAGAAATATATCGCTAATTTAGGACATGGAGTTTGGCCGAATCATGAAATTGAAAAGTTACAACTTTTTGTCAACACTGTGAGAGAGCATTCCTCTAAATTATTGAAGGGTTAAAATTTAAAATGGGAACGAATTAACACAATTTCTAAATAAAATTTGGCCTTATACAAAAAATCCAACATTTAAAAATATTAGGGGTTAGCTTTCCTTATACTCAAATATTGGTCTATTGAAGGCTTATTTAAAGTCTTGATGTATTGATAAATGTATTTATCATGGAAATATAATCCTGTGCTTTTATCCTTATATTTCGTCTAATAAACTTATGAATATAATTTAATTTTATATTTAAAACTTCATATCCAGTCACATCACAATATGACTTAGGAGGTTTCAAAGGAGGTGGACCCTCAATGCTCATATCTGAATTAAAAATATTTCATTTTCGTTTTTTCAAAAAACTTTTTGATTTTTTTACAATTGAATCGATTTTTCGACAAGATTTCATTCGTGCAAATTTGTTTCAAATTCTTATTCAAACGTTGGTTTCGACCCTGTTTCAAGGCCTTTTTCCGATCATGCCAATTCGGATTTTTGAAAGTGTTTTTCTCGAATTTATTTTCTTCAAGATCCATAATAATTTTTTTTTAATTAAATTATTTTAAAATTCGCTCCTTCTTTTTTCTTAATTAATTTTATAATAAAAAGTCCTGTTTTTTCCGTTCATACAAATCAATCATTAAATTCGAGTTCTCCGCAATCAATTCCTCTATTATTAATTCTTGCTCAGCAATTTTCTTCATACATCCATTTTCTCTTTCTTGCACCATATCAGAAAGCTCCTGATTTTTTCTCTTCAAATCATCGACTTGATATTCAAATTCTTGATTTTCTTTCTTTAATCTTATTGAATTTTTTTAAAAATTCAAATTTTGATTTTGTTAAGAATACCTTGAAATTTCATCAGAAAGCTGTTGTTCGATTTTCACTTTTTCCCGTTCCTTTTCATCCAAGGATTTGTGAAAATTGTCGATAAATGTCTTTTGTTTGCGGATTTCTTCTGTCATCGAATTAAATTTTTCATCTATTTCTATTTTTTTCTCAACGGGAATCGAATTCACGTTAATTTCAAACAGTTTTTTGTTTTCTTCTTCAAGGTTGGTTTTTTCCATTCTCAGAATTTCGCTTTTGTTTTTCAATTCGTTTAATTGATCAAAGAGTTTCTCGTAAGCCTTTTTCTGCTCCTTTTCAGGTAAACCAACAAAAGTTTCCCAATCCATTTGATTTTATAATTATTAAACATCATTAATAACACAACTGATATAAATGTAATTTGACCCATATATTATTGAAGGGAAATTATTAGGGTTCATTTTATATTTCAAATGCAAATTTCGTGCTCATGATTACTTTTTTCTTTATTTAAATTATCCGATTAACAATACAAAAATTCCTAATGACTAAAAAAATCAAATTCAAGCATTACGTTGAAACCCTTTTACAAATCATCGAGGACAAATCCAAGCAAGAATACCCATTAGTCTTTTATTATGTCATGATCCTCATCATGTATTGCCAATTTACTGGTTACATTTTCAGCACTTACGAAACCAAACCTCTTGTCGACGAAAATATTCGTTATTTCGCCCATGTAATGGAGAACTCAACCGGAACATTTCTATTATTTGTTACTGGAAATGACACATTGACTTTAATAGTATTTGTTCTATTTGAGATTTGTTTATATGGATACATTTTCTATATCATATTGTTGACCTATCTTCGCTTATTTCAAAAGGAATTCCTTCAAAAAACGAAGGGATTCTTTAAGACGATAAATTACTTTCTCCAGCTGTTTTTTAGTTGTTTTCTCTGGATCTTTTACATCCCCTTCACCGAAATTCATTCAGGGATGGCAGTTTGTGGATCAAATTCCTTCCTTTCTGCCTACAGAGGTCCGAATGGATGTGACATAAAGCCACTTTATCAGATTTTTTTGGGTGTTTTTGGAGTAGTTTTAACGTTTTTTACTGGCTGTCTATTGAATTATTTCTATGTCAGCTATGAGTTTGAAGAGAAAAACCTTTTAAAGAGGAGATTTAGTTGGAATTTGATTATTCAGATGCTTGCTCGATCACTTTTAGTGACCCTTTATTATTTAAAGCTTGCAAATATAGCCTTGATTAAGCACATTACTTCACATATTCTTGGGATAACCTCTTGTTTGGATATTATGGTAAACATGCCATTTAGAAACAAGAATATTATGTTATTTTATGGAACTGTGACCTTTATTTATGAAGCTACAATGATACTTTTTAGCATGTGGGATCTAACGATTTACCTTCCAGAATATAATTTGTTTTATTTTTGGTGTATCAATATGCCATTAGCTTTCGGATTGATGTATTGTTTATGGAACTACACATATAATTCACTAATGAAATTAAATTCTGAAGAAATGGGGAGGTATTATTATATTTTGGACCAATATTTGGAGGAAATTTCCAGTCTCACGGAGAAATCAGAATCAGAAAAAGTTTCAAAAGTGAAAATTTGCGGAATTTTGAGGAATCATTTGAATTCATGTAATGACCCACTTTGCATGTTCAAGAAGAATTCCAAATTCGAGAATTTTCTTGATGAGAACCTGCAAATAGACTCAAAAAAACTCACCAAAATTTTAAATAATTGGTTCACGATGTTCCTGAATCACAATCTCTTTAAAAACAACCAATCCAATAAGGAATATCTTTCTCTAAAATATTGTTCCTTCCTAGCGAATTATCAAGATAATCCGATTAGAGCATATTATGAGATCAAAACCTTATTAAATAAAGATAAAAGAAAAGATGAAAAAACAGAAAACTCGCTATTTTTTCGTTTGTTATCAAAGATAATTTCTAAAAACATCGAAAATCTCATAATGCAGCAAATGCGATTCGAAAGAGGAGGAAAAAATGCTGATGACAGTTCTGGAAAACATGAGTTTTTCTATTCGGCAACTTTATATAAGATGGAAAAATTCAAGCGGAAATTTGTGACTCAAATCATTGAAATTTCAATGAATAAAAAAGACTTTTGGGAAAAACTTCTCGGGGGATATAATACAATTGATGAATATCTTTCGATAGCCTTAAAATTATCAAAGAAGATCAATAAATTAAAGGATTCTTTTATGAAAGATCATCGAAATATTCGCAAAAGCGCAGATCGTGAAAACATTCTCTTCCTGAAAATTTCCTCTATTTTCAATTCCGTCATTCTCAATGACATTTTGGCTTCTTACAAAATCGAAAACAAAATCAATGAAATAAAAAAAAGAGAATCTTTGATTTCCAAAGAATGCATATCCTCCATCAGCATTATTAAGGGGAACTCTATAACTCTAACAGCCAGTCTTCTTAATGACACAGGCAAGATATTAAGCAAGAAAGATGAAAAAACTGCAGCTTTTTTTGATTATAGTTTTGAAGATTTCGAAAACATCGACAATATTTCCGCTATAATGCCTGAAAACACTGCTCATCAACATCCGAAATTTATCAACAGATATGTCGAAAATGGTCGAAGTGAATGTGTACAAAGTTCCAGATTGGTTTTTTGTAAAAACAGATTGAATTTCATTTTTCCGACCAAGATATTCTATAATTTCATCTTCGATTATGTTTCGAATTTTGGTATATGTGCTACTATCACTAAAATTGAAACTTCTTCATTTTATGTAATGTTTGACGTCGCTGGAATGGTTACGACAGTTTCTCAAAATTTAAAGGAGTCACTTAAAATTCAAGATAAACTTGACCAATTTTGCAGCTCCAAATTCAATATTTTGAACCTAATACCTAACCTCTTTGATAATGTCAATTTCCCAATACTTGAAGATGATGACCATAAACGCAAGGACCTTAAAATAATTTTAGTGTCGAAAGAGAAATTCTGGTTTTACCCCCCAAGACGTGAAGTAAAAGGATTTTTGGAAAATTTTTATGATTTCATTAAGAATCGAGAAGCTAAAGCCTTCGATGTCAAAAATGCTGATGATAGGAATTTGTTCAAGAGTTTTCTCATTAGTGAGGATTCCAAAAGTAACTTAAGGAAAGTTCTTGCTTCGTTATCTTTAACTTATCATGTGAATTATCTAAACGATGGGTTTTCTTATCATAAGTATTGCATCGAAATAACTGAAATATTTTTGAATCAAATGATGGATCCTGATCAATCCACAGGTTTACGTTTGACAGAAAATTTAACAGAGAATTCAAAGAATTTTCTAAAACAAGGTGAAAATAATTCTGATGAGGATAATTCCAACAACAAAATCGATTATGTTCTAGGAAACCTTTTAGGAACTCTTGCTCCAAACAAAAGTTCAGGGAAACCAAATTCAAACCTAAACCAAAGCATTAATCTAAATGAATCTCCAGAACTGAAGAAGGCAGATAGCAATCGTAAAGTCCCTGATGTGAATGATAATTTAATTCCTCAATTAACTCCTAGTTCAGTAGTTAATATATCTCAACAAGCAAATATATCTAAAAAACCAAATATATCAAACCCAAACCCAACCAATTTAAACAATATAACGATTATACCTACCGATGACGCTCCGAATTTTATAAACGCAATATTTGATAAGCCCATTCAGAAGAAAAAAGATGATGACAGCATCCAACCAATCCCTTTTTCAAAAGATTTAGATGAGAATTTCAATTCAGAAGGCATTCCAAAAAACCAAACGTTCGCTATAATTTCCTCAGAAGCCAATGCTCACAAAACCGAAAAAGGAGTAAAGAATGAAGATGAGCGATCTGAGGAAGAAGCCAAAAAGAGCTCTTGTTCTGTTGATAAAGATAAAAACTCAGCGATAAAAAATGATTCTCCAGATGAAGAGAATTTTGTGAATGCAGTGTCTGTCAGTTCAGGGTCTTCCTTATCAACGAATTATGGTTCGCTTTTTTTGAAGGATCTTGTGCATGGTAATTATAACCCAGCAATTGTTAAGAAAATCTTTGTGATATCTGTATTCCAGATTTTGTTTTTCTTTACTATTAATCTGATTTATGTGTTTCTTCTCAATGATAGATTAGTAAGTTTTCAGGTGAATCTTGACGGTATGGAAACTCCCCATTATTTTCTGAACTCATATTCGAAGAATCTAGTCGCTATGAATTTCCAATACCTTTATTCAGAAAATATCATCTCAGAAAATTCAGTTTTCATAAGTCTAACCCAAGAGTTGGAAAATTCAGCTTATCAAATCCTGCAAAATAAACTCATGGATTTTAAAAAAGATTCGTATTATTACTCAGTTATTGAATTTGAAAACATCATCAAGACCTTTTCAGATAACATTCAAAGCAATGTCACTCTTGATTATTTCCAATTTCTGAATTTGATTGAGGATTTTAGTTACTTAGCTAATAAATCCCAAGATATTAATCTTAATAATTATTATTTCTTTTTGAACAATTATGACACAATGGCGAACACAAATATCGCAATTGAAATGAATTTTCTTTCAGAAGCCAATAATAACAAGGATTCCCTTTCCGTTTTTTATCTAATTTTGAGTATTGTGGGATTAACAGTCGCAATATTTCTCCAATTGATCAATATCCCTTTTTTTATCCAATATTATACCCTTATTGAAAAAATCTTAATGGTAGTGGCTAGAATCACTGAAACCGAATGTAACAACGAAATCAAGATTTATGACAATTATGTCGCACAGTTAAAATCCAAAACTGATGAATATTTGAATCATGAATTCCTTGCGGAAGAAAAAATAAAGAAAAAAAAGATCCAATTTGTCCAAACTTCTGTAACAAATGCTGTTAAAAAACATTCAAATTACACTTCAGGCTATCTCTCCTCTCGAATCTCTAATCAAAAACTCAGAAGAGTGAACACTCATCTTTTAAATTTATTGACAATTGTGATAGTGACGATATTTTTTTCGGTGGTTTTCGTTTATGCTGGGGTTATCCAAGATTTATTGGACAATTCGGTCAACCTTGATCAGAATATAGCGAAATTATCCAATTCAATAGATATTTTAGAGACTCTCCCTAATATCCTCTTAACAAATGACCTAAAGACGAAAGAGACAGCTTTGAAACCTGAAGAATTCCAATCTTTGTTGGGTCTATATAATAGAACATTTGCAGATTTCAGCAATTATTATAACAGTTTTTTGAACGATTTTATGTACAATTCTGATATTGCAAGTAATTATGTGAGCACCCTGGAAAATATTATGAGCAATGATGATTGCCAGGTTTTTTCGATGCAACATTGTCAATTATTAACGAATAACAATTTTTTTTATGGGTTGAATGGATATTTTGCATTTTTAGTCAAAAATCTAAATGAATTAAATCCATATATTTTACAGAATAATTCTCTCAATTCGGTTAATGAACAGGTCTTATTTGGTAACGATGTGGCATTTCAAAATTTGTTGAATATATTACTTGTGTTTTCTGTCAGGGACCAATTTGTAATTATCGCAAAGGAAGCATTGGATGATCAAATCAATAAAGCATATCAAGGAATTTTGCTACTTTTTTTGCTTGGAGGATCGGCTTGTTCATTCATTTTATCGATAATTTTCCTGAGTTTGTTTTTTAAAATCAAAACAAATTACATGAATTTAAGAACGATATTATTATTGATTCCTTTTAAAAAGCTGAGGGAGGATTCAACATTATATTTATTGCGAAATCTGCAGAAATTTTAAAGAAAAAGATATATATTGATTAATTACTAGATAAAGACAAATAAAAACATAAAAAAATTTCACTATTATGTCATTTAAATTTAAAATTTTTGTAAAATCTTTATTAATTTTTCTTTTCTTGATCTGATTCCTCATCATTTTCCTCATCAGATTCTCTCTTTAGAATATTTTCCATTATATCTAGTCTTTTTTTTGTCACATCTGACCAGAAAAGACCAATTTCTTCATAAATAATTTTCTCGAAAATTTTATCATTTATAATGTCATTTAATAAAGAGTCTACGGAGATTGTGCCTTTCGTTTTTAAATTTCCCATCATTTTCCTTGAAAAAATAATGACCTTTTCTTTAAAATCAATGTCCTTTGCAGATCTTAAGATAATTGAGTAGATCAATCCTAGAGGGGGAGCATAAAATTCTTCTAATATCGATTTTTCTTTGAGATTTTCTAAAATAAGCATGATATTTATTGAATAATTTTGCACTGACTCATTGCCATTTAAGATTCTTTCACTTTCTTCACAAAATTCTCTAAATACAGTTGTTAAAAATATCCCTTTTATAAACAATTTTCCTGGGATTACAACTTTGAGTAGTTTTTTATCTTCAGTGACCTTCTCCTTGAGAATAAATCGTATGGTTTTTTCCAGCAATTCCTCTGGGAAATCCCCACAAATCAATCTCAAAAATTGAAAATAATCAGTTCCATTGAAATTCACATTTTCTGTCGTTAAACTGAATAATCTCGCAAAATGTGAAATAAAACACAAACGATTCAAATATGTTGCTTGGATTAATTGGAAAGATTTCAAAAAAATAGATTCCCCATTTATATAATTACTTATATACTCAATGATCGTTTCTTTCAGAGAATTGTTGTCGATAGACCTTTCATTTTGTTTAGCTGAACGAAGGAGATATTTTGTCAAATCAAGGAGGAAATCATTTAATTCGATTAATTTGGAGTATTCATGACTTGATATCCGGTGTAAATCAAATGAGGAGCTGGAGGAATACAAATAATATACCAAAGGAATTCTATTTTTTTCTTTTTCAAAGCATTTTTCTTGATTCAAAAAAATTTGTACTTTTTTTTGAGGTGGAAAATCCATCAAAATTTTTTTCAAATGTAAAAATTATAACTTTTCATATTTTGAAATAAAAAAAAAAAAATTAAACTATTTCAACATTAATTTTTTGTAAAAATTCTTAACTTAATTTAAATTAAAAAAATCCAAAAAAATTAGAAGAAAAACTAAAAATTTGAAGAAAAACAAAAAAATTTCAGGAGAAATGAAATTAAAAAAAAAATTGCATTAAATCCAAATTATTTATTATAGTTGGGAAATTTGCGATGGGCACATTTAATAAAAAAAAAATTAATTAGGTATATTTTCTTTTATGAAAAATTTTTTAAAATTTACGAAAATCTTAAAATTAAAATTTTTATGATATTACATATTATATGTATTTTTATTTTGAAATTTCAAAACCGAAATTTGAAGCTGAGAGAGTTGCGGGCGTGACGTTATCATAATAAATATATCTTATGCTAATATTATGAAAAATAATATTTATTAATAATATTATATTCCAATTATCGATTTCAAATTTTGAAGAATCTTTCAGGAGTCCCTGCTAATGGATGTCTTCAGCTTTTTGTTTTCCGGCTTGAAAAGTTCCATTTTTTTTTATTTTATCTCCAATTTTCGCTAATTTGAACTTTGCAGCCTTGCCAGAGGAAAATTCCCAAACAGAAAAAAAGGACGTCTCAACGTTTGATTTAACAGGTTTTTTTTATATTTTCTTTCAGTTTTAAAGAAATTTTCAAAAAGATGCAAAATCTACATGTTCTTCCAACCCTCTCAATCAAAATGTGCCTCAAAATATGTTAAAAATTTTGGAATCTTTTCAAAATCCAACTTCTAAAGCTCCCGCCAATCATTCCCAGCCAGAAGATGAACTGTTAAATCTTATGAAAGGGTTTGTGACTCCTCAACACAAGCAAGTGTCGAACATTATTCTCAGCTCTAACATTCCTCAAGAACAAAAGAAGGACTTCGAAGACCTCAAAAAAATACCTCAAATTCAAAATAATTCCTTAAAATTTGAGGACAAAAACTCAGAAGTGCTCTCGAATGCCTCCCAAAAATCCCAAAACAAACAAAACATGAATGATTTTCTCTTCTTGAGCAAGGTGGCCACAATGTGCAATCAATTGAATGTGGAGGATAGACAGAAGAAAGATAAAAGTGAAAAAGAAGATGAGGAAGAAAAGGATTTTGAAGAAATTAAACTCAAATCCAAGAAAATGTTTTCATTTATTAATTTATAATTTTCGAACATAGTTTTTAGAAAGAAACTAAATTGGGGATGCGGACATTTCGAAAGGGAACATTATGCCAAAGTATTTATTCATTAAATTTCTTTTTTTTTCGTTTAATTTTTATTGCTTTGATTTTTATTTTTTTAATTTTTCTTTTATTTTAGAATCTTTGCAACAATTGTTACCGTAAATACGGCCGTAACAAAAAGCCATGGAATTGCCCACATAACAAACTTTACGCTCATGGCTTGTGTCAAAATTGTTATATAAATAAATATAACCAGGTTTCTATTTTTTTTAGTCAAGTTTAAAATTAAAAATATGTTTTTGCTTTTAGATCAAAAAATTCAAAACTAATATCATGTTCAATCCTCAAATTTTAAGCAAAATGAACTTTGAAGGCATCAATTTGGAGGATATGAACTTCGAGCATCATTAATATGGCTTATATTTGCAATTAGTTTTTTTTTTTCTCTAATCACCGTTATGTGCATAGCAAAACTCAGATTATTAGAGTTAAAATAATTTTTTTTAATACATAAAAACTCAAAATTTTTTTTTCTTTCTGAACTGAAAATTCCAAACGAAACAAAATAAAAAAATTTAAGCAAATTTTATTTATTCCCAATTAAATTTGATAATGCAAAAACTTTCTTATGAAAATGAGTTCCTTTCATTTATTTTTAGAATGATTTGTGAAAAAGGGGGCACTCGTATGCAATTGTCGATTCTAGACATAACTAAAGAAATGCAAAAGCTAGATGCACTTGATAAGGTTAATTTACACAGAAAACAATATGGAAATACTGAAGCAGCATTAAAGGCTATGAAGAATCAATGCTTTTATATTGACAATATTGTGGTGAAAATGAAAGATCGCTCCAGCATCGATCAACTGTTTAAATCTAACTTGATTTCAACTGAAGATTATGAATATTATGTGCAAGTTTATGAGGAGAACGCTTTGAAAATAATTGATGTCATGAGAATAAACAACCAAAATAAATGCAAAGTATTAGTTTTTTTTTTATTCATGTGTGTTTAAGGCTCAAAATTTAGAATTGTGGAGAGGTTTATAAGGAAGTCATAAACAAACTTGGCGAATGTGGAAAAAACGGGAAGGCTCATGATCCAATGTATAATTTCGGCTGATAGTTTTTAATCTCAAAGACAAAAAAAAAAAAAAATGCTATTTTTTTTTTTTTAATTAAATGCTTTTTTTTTAATAAAAAATTACCCGAATAAAAAAAAAACGATTTCCTTTTTAAAATTTTTTCGATCTCCTCATTAAAATCCAAGATTACGATATTTATTTTTGGTAGTAAAAACTGTTGTCTCTTCGAAGGTATCTTTTTTTTTTATAATAATATTATAAAAAAAACATTTGAGTCTTCAAAAAAAACACCCTTTGAACCGTCTTAACTTTAAAATATTAAATAAAAATTTCGATTATGTCAAATATCAACATCAATGATTATATTACAACAGGCTTCCTCTCCAAAGGCGAAAACCCAGTTTTAAAGGTTCAATCTATAATCAACAAAAAAGAATATGCCTTGAAAAAAATCAAACGATCTGACTTAAAGTCCCATCTCAAAGATATACAAGGTCTCTTGCATTTGGTTGGATGTGACCACCCCAACATAATCAAAATCCTTGGTTTTTCAGTGCAGCAACAGAAAAAAGAAAATAGACAAGAATTTGTACTTTTTATCCTCATGGAATGTTTCGAAAAAAACCTCGAAACTGAAATTTTTGAACGGAAAAATAAAAACACATATTACACAAAGGACGAATTTTTAAACATGTTGAAGGAACTTCTGTCAACTTTTCTTTTCTTGCAAAATCAAATGAAAATCGCCCATCGAGATATCAAACCTGCGAATATCCTTAGATCAAATCAAGGAAATTTACTGTTGTGTGATTTTTCGGAATCTTTCGCCCAAACTCATCAGGAAGCCAGGGCCACAAGTATTGTAGGAACCCCTTATTTTATGGCTCCTGAACTCCGAGAGTTATATATTACATCGGGTTTTGAGGATGACAAGAGTTATAACCCTTGGAAAGCAGATGTTTATTCAATGGGTACAACATTTTTGGATTGCGCTTTTTTGAGCATCGCAGAAAAAAGCGATTTAAAACAAAAATTGCTATTTTTAGAGAAGCTCTATGGAAAGGATGTAAGAGATTTTATCGAAATCTGCGTTTTAAGTGAGGGGAAAGAAAGAATGGATTTTGAAGAATTAAGTAAATGTCAACAATATGAAAAGATTTTTGGAAAGATAAAAGGGGAAAAAGAAGAAAAAGTAATGATTTTTGTTTTGTGATTTTGGGTTTTATTAGAAAACCCCAAAGGAACTGCTTATTGATTGTGGAAGCGAACAGAAGAAAATTTCAGAAGAAATTGCTGGAATTTTCAATGAGCTCAAAAAGAAAATCTTAATCGAAGAAGTGATATTAAAATTTTAAATTCAAAAATTCAAAATAAAAAAAGAACGAGCAAAAAGTTCTTAATGAACTTATGAAGAAAATCCAACGAATGGAAGAAGAGAATCAAGAAATGAGTGAACTTTTGAATTTGAATCGAGAACAAGATACACCTTTAAGTAATTTTTGAAAAATTTTAGTTAGAACTAATTTGAATAATCAAGCTTCCTATAGCACAAACGGCCTGATAATTACTAACAAAAATAAAAAATTATTTTCTTTTAATACTCATTGAGCAATTCTTATTGGCATTAACGTTTATGGATTATGAAAAAACAATAAACTTCTTTTTTTTATAATTAAATAAAGAAATTCTCATATGAAAATTATAGAAGTATTGAATTCTGTTCGGGTTTTTTTTTTTAAATTAGGTAAATATAAGATATTTTTTGGGGATTTATGAAAAAATTAGGTTTTTTTTTCTTTATTTCGCTTGGCACCTTTTTGAATTTTAAAAATTTTAAGGACAGCATTTCTAAAAAACAAATTAATTAATATGTGATTTTGCCAAAGTGTATAATGTCATCATCATTCTCCAATTTGCATTTAAATATTGCATATTGCACAAATAAAACCAACGCAAACCCTGCCACCAAACTGGATAGATTAATGTTGATGAAATAAAAGCTAAAAATACTGTGATCATGCGGAATAAAATAAAAGACACCAATCCAAACTAAACTACCCAAAATAGTAATTATTGCTCTAGCAACCCCTTTTTTAAAATTAAAACTTGACTCCATTGCTATCAAAGTTGTGTCAAAAGACCCTAGAAATAAATTAGGGTTATAT
>Ga0302186_10001484_pt1 | contig 19398 bp, 28 predicted proteins | sample II_Bog_E1_2_FD_198782 | JGI IMG/M metagenome (GOLD analysis project Ga0302186, IMG submission 198782) | Peat permafrost microbial communities from Stordalen Mire near Abisko, Sweden - II_Bog_E1_1 | ecosystem: Environmental > Terrestrial > Soil > Wetlands > Peat | place: Sweden: Abisko...
TTTTAAAAAATGATTAATTTAAAAAAAAATGTATATTTCTTTTGTGCTTTTGTAATAAAATTAAAATGAAAAAAAAACATTTTCAAACTGAGTTAATTTCAAAAGTAAAATTTAGTAGGCTTCAAATAATTTATCAGAATGATCAAAATGCCTGAAATTCAAATACAAAAAACTAGATTCAATCAATAATAGTTAATTTAATTAATATTTTCTGTTGTTTCGAATTCACTCAACATAAGTTTTTCAGAATTGAGTTTTTCTTCTATTTGCTTCAATTTTTGATATGTAAAATCTAAATTCTGATTGATTGATTCCATTTGACTTTTGATCTTTTTAAAGTAATTTTCTTTCTTTTTTTTAAAAAAAACTACTTTTTCAGGAAAAGTCTCAATGAGTTTTATTTCTTCTCCTAATATTTTTTGTGGCTTTGTCGATTTATTTAAATCATTGAGGGCAATCCTATAATTAAAAAACAATTTAATGTTTATAGAAATAGAAATGTTGTTGACTTTCTCATTTTGTTCAATTTATCCATTTTTTCCTCGATTCTTTTCATATCATACAAATATTTTTTTTTTCTAAAACGTTCAAAAATAATTTTTTTTTTCATAATTTTCTAATAACGTTCCGTCAATTCGGTATTTCAAATCATTGAATTTTTCATCAACATATTTCATTTCTTCCTTCAAAAGATTCACCTTTTCTAAGTTCATCAAAAGTATTCATCTTTATTAATATTGATAAAAATACCAGTGTCTTTTTCTGATTCTTTTAGTTTCTTTTCTAATGCTAATAATTTCTAAAAAACTTTTAAAATAAACTTTAAAAGCATTTCACCTCTTCGAAAGAATGCAAATCATCGACCATTTTTTGTGTATTTTCTTTATTAAATCTGTCAAGTTCCTCTAATTAATAATTAGTTTAAAAGAAAAGAAAAATTAAAAAAAACCTAAAAATAAGTCCTGTTCTAAATTGTTGATTTTTAATTTTTTCTCATTAATATCCACATCTTTCGGCAATATTTGCAATTGCTTCACAATTTTATCTTTTCGGTTTTGATCATTCAATAATTCCATTTCGCACCTCAAAGTTCCTAAGTCCTATTAACCTTTTTATTTTTTTTATTCTAAATATTACTCTATATAAATTGTTGATGTCCCGTTCATATTTGAGTCTCAGATTTTCAATATAATGTTCCATTTTCGCCGAAATTATATTATTAATATCTAAAATTTGAAATAAAAATCAACGATTAATTTGTTTTTTAGCTCACCTTCTCTTATTTGTTCTTTATTAAAATTTGATTTGTCGGGTTCATTTGTCGACTAAGAAAGCTTTAAATAAAAAAATATGTTTTTGTACAGGGTGGGGGAATATGTCGTTTAAAATTTCCATTTTATTCTTCAAAGTGTTTTTGATGTAATTTTCGAATTCAGAAATGATTTTTTTGACATCCTCCTGATTTCTTTGGGTTCTTGTATCTACCTTTGTGATGATAGATTGAGATAAGTCTTTGAATTTAGAATCGCTGAGTCTTTGAAAGTTCAAAACAGTGCTTTCCACATCTTTCAAATTGCTTTGCAAACTGTTAATTAAATTATTTGTTCCTTTCATGCCTTTTTCAAGGTTCTGAATTTCAATAGGTTTTTCATTGCGAAGGGTAGCGATCTTGGCGAAGCTTCCTTCAATATTTTGTTGAAAATTTTGCAGATCAGACTCCAATGTTTTGAATGTTTTTTCATCTTCTTGCAATTTAGCTTTGAAAATATTGAGGGCAAATTCATGTTTTGCCAATGATTGTAAATCTGGTTGAGAATTTATTAACGGCAAAAGTGCCTCATGTTGATTTATCACTCGATTCAAGTTGGTTTCGATCATTTCGAAACGAGACATAATAGGATCAGCAGAGGAGGGACCCCCATATTTTTGGGAAGAATATGTCGACTGTTTGGCATTAGACTCGAAAAGAAAATTTTTTGTCATCGGTTGAGCAATTTTGCTTTTTAAATCATCTCGACCAAAGGGTGTAGTTTTTTTTTTTAAAGCGAAGCTCATATTTTTTAGAAGAAAAATAAATTGATAATATGAAATAGTTAAACGAATGGAAAAGTTTTTTAAAAGTTTTGGAGTCTAAAATTATTTTAATTTCGCATGGAGAATGTTTCAAATGAGCAAAAAAATATTATTTTTAAGTGTTTTGAATTTTCTTTTTTATTTTAAATTCAAAAGATATTTCCAAAAATAATGAGTCAAAATTAACCAGAAGAGGGTATATATTTAGCAATAAACCAAAACAACAATATCATCAAAAATCATGAGAACCTTTTAAAAAAACTGGAATCATCAGAAGATCTTTTCAAAAAAGAGATGAACAATTTCGGAGAAGCAATTGCTTTTATTATAGAGATTGAAAAGAGACTTCTTGCTTTACAAGAGATTCCAGAAAATAAAAGAACGAAATATGAATGTTTACGATCAAAAAACAAAATATTTAACCAATGTACTGACCGAAACTAAACCATTGATTAATGGATTAAGAGCAGAAATAAATAAATGCAAAGATCTGATAGAAAAATCAAATGAAAAATATAATTCTGCCAAACTAATAATAACTTTGCAAAACGAGGTCAACAATCTGAAAAAAAAAGGAAATGGAAAACAAAAAAGAAAGAAATTCATATTTTAAACTTATGGGTAAGGTATTTTTTAATGTTATTTATTTTTAAAACGAAATTTTAAAAAGAGTTTGGAATGGCTGTCTGTGTTGTCTTCTTGTTTATCATTGCCCATGTTTTTTATAGAAGATCCCTATCCGAAGCTGTTACAGAAGAGGAAGAAAAACCTTAAATTAAAAAAATAAATAAAACAGAATGAAAATTATTAAATGATGGAAAAAGGTAACCCCCATGGTTCGAATCAGAAAAAAATTATTCTATAATCCAGGTTCGAACCGGTGGGCTAAAGACATTTTTATTTGGTTCATTTTAATTAATAATTAGTAATTGCCAAATAATTGAGAGATATATACCAGGGACCTACAGAAAAAAGAATTTTGATGCAATCGGGGAGGCCCAATGAAAAAAAAAAATAAAAAATTATGTAATCAAATTTCATTTTCTTTATTATTTTTAATTTTTCCTTCAACCTTGGTGTATTAGAACAAATAAAAATCTTGGCATCAAAGCACCAAACCATCCATAATGTTTTTCCACAGTAGGAAAATCGACTTTTTCTCTTGCATAATACTCCCTCGAATAAAGAACCATCAACAACCCTAATCCAAAGAACAACAATATCCAAAACATGATGTTTAATTGTTTTGACTTATGATTTCTGGAATTTCTGATTAAGAAAACTCCCGGTCCTGTGAAAAGTATAAAGAGCACAGGATAGAAAAATCCTATTGAATAAGTCAAAATCCATTCATGAATCACTGCAGAAATTAAAAAGGTGCATAATTGGCAATGGTTTCTGGATATTTTTCCCTTAGAAAACTTCAAAAAGTCCATATAAACATAATAATAAAGGAATTCATGGACCACAATATTCCATTTCCTATAATAAGTTCCGAATTCCAAGGAGTTCCACCAATCTTCATAGAATAATCTATCAGGAAATCTCATAAGTTCCGCCCAAAAATTAAACCAACTATGCAATAATCCATAAAACATAAGGAAAAAACAAAAAGATCCTGGCAATATCGACTTAAATATTGAAATCATAAAGTCTCCTAATGTTCCTGGTTTCTCTCCGGAATTTGAAAATTCTGGTTTCATAAATGTCTTGAATAAAATAAACACGTAATAGATGCAAAGCATGATGTTGAACCCATTGAAGAGAAGGAAATTGATGTTCCTTCTAGCTCTTTTCGGGTATTCATCTCTATAAACTAAAGTTGGACAGAACATAAAGTAAAGAAAACGACTTCCTTCTGTTGTCATCCCCTCAATTGTAATCTTTGGAATATTAATATCCTTTTCAGTGAACCCCCTCTTCTTTGCATCTTCAGGCAGATAAGTAGCATATTTATTGGGCATTCCATATAATAATTTGTTTCTGAAATATGAGTGAATCTTAAATGAAACTCGCGTTGATTCACATAAAATTATCATTGCAGATCCGAAGTTTAGCTCATATTTTTGAGTGATAAAAGTCGCATAGATATAACATCCTGAAAAGAAAAGCGCATAAATCGGTATCCATATCCGTCCTCCTATATTAAACCTTTGAATCAACTGAACAATTGGTATAATTACAAAAGCATAACCCATTAACCCAAACCACGCTCTGATGACAACTTCATAATTCAGAAAGCACCAAACAAATGTCTCAAAATCAATGAAGGTGCCATATTCAGTTAAGTCATGGAAAATCAAATTGCACATCAACAGAATCATACTGGCCAAGGCGATATGATATAGGGTTTTGAACTCCTCCTTGGAACGAAACAACACTGTCAAAGGAGAGTCATGATGAGAAAAGGTCTTTTCAGAATAAAGCTTATGCTTCTTATTTTGATCAACTGATTCACCTTTCATACTTATTTTTATGCCTTTGATCTCAGTTAATGTTTCTGATAATTTGTCATCAAAAAGTCTAAAGGCATCGGAAACTTCATTTTGGAGGTTTTCACGTGCTGAATGGATTTGGTTTTCGAGGCTTTGAAGCATTTTTTCTTTAATTTCAGCCAATTTCTCTTTTTCTCCGCGCATTTGATCACCTTCGATTGACTCAAGATTATCGATTGCTGACATTATCTTTCCGAGCTTTTTCTTGAGAAGAATGAGATCTTTGGATTTAGCCGATTCAGCTTCTGCTCCGATGAGCTCGGAGAGACTTAAATTCTTGATATCGGCTTGCCCTTGAGAATAGTTCATCAAAGATTTATGAATATTTTATAAATATTTGAAGAAATTATTAAGATTTTTCTTAAATGATAAGCTAATATTTCTGCCAAAACCAAAATTTTTCAATAGAAACCTTAAAATTCCCTTTTAATTTTATTGATGACTTTAATATTTTAGTAATTTTAAATTATTTTCAAGAACTAAAAAATGTCGACTTTAATTTTTTTAATAATTTATGATATTTTTCCATTACTTTTTTGTAGCTTTCTTTGGAATCGTTTTATTAATTCCAGAAAATTTATGTGAGTCTTTTTTGCTCATAAATTGTTGGTTTCTGCATCCTTTTCCACCTTCCCAATGCTTGCCTCCCAAACTAGTTTTTTTTGTCAAAAGTTTTCCGCATCTCATACATTGATCCTTAATCGTTTGCTCATAAGAGCAAAAACCACATATCATATTTTTTGCCAAAATCATTTCATGTTTTTCTTTTTCAAAATGACAATCATCACAAGGATCGCATTTTCCGCAACAAGGAAATCTAAAATATCTATATGAATGCTTGTAATGTTTGCAGCTGCCGTTTGCAGGTAAAGCTTGATCTAATTTGAAATTTCCAATCTAATTAAATTTTATAAATTATTAAAATTTCGTTTTTACTTTTTTTGTTTTCATTTTTTTCGACTCTTCATTATTTGGTGCTTTGCTCGTGTTTTGCGGTTTCTTTTTAAAAATTTCTGCATATTCTTCAAAGGTCAACGAATAAGAACTGAAGGAAAAACCATTTTCCTTAAAACAAGAGTGACAATTAAAATTTATGGAAGTTCCAACAACATATTTTTCAAAGACTTGGCCATGATTGCACATTTCACAAACTGCATTCACATTAACTGTAAAGACATCTAAAATGTCCCAACTATTACTTCCCATTCTCCCAAAAATATTTGATCCTCCGTGCAAAAATGATTTCTTTAAAAGAATAATGCCTGAAGTGTTGCAATTGGCGCAAAGAACATCATTATATAAATAATCTGTGAACTCTTTATGAAGTGTCAGCCTTTTGTCCACTTCGTCTTTGCATTTTTGGCATTTGACTAAAACAATGACTTCTTCCAAATTTATGACTCCTACTTGTTTCATTTTTAAATCATTCACCTTAATGACCAAATTCAAATAAACATTATAATCGCTTTCTAATGATTTTTCTTTTGTTTTTTCAAATTCCTTTTTTTCTTCTTCCTCTTCTGATTCGTCCTCTTCTGGTTCATTTCCTATTTCGTTCTCTTCTGATATTTCTTCATTTTCACTACTCTCTTCTTCATTTTCGCTTGATTCCTCCTCTTCACTTTCTGACTCCTCTTTTTTTTTTTCTTTTTTGGCGGCGATTGCTTTTTCTCTGCATTCTTTAAATCTTTTTATACAAGCGTCAGTATCTTTATCAGGAACATCATTTGCGATGGCATTCCATTTTTCAACAGAATTGGTAATTGATCGATAAGTTACAATAGCTTTTTCAAGCGCAGATTGTTGTTGTTGAGTCCAAGTGTCTTCCACATGCTTACTTTTTTTCTTGGTTAGTTCTTGACATATTTTATCTAGCGAATTATCAATATTTCTCAAAGTTTTGAAAACACTCTTGGTTTCTTCGAAAATCTTCTTAAAGTATGAGGAAAAAGCTTTTTTAAAGAAATGTGGTATGGAATTATTGATCAAATTTATTTGAAAGGAATTGTTCTCAGGGTAAAGATTCCAGTGAATTATGAATTCCAGCCAAAAATATCCTTCTTCTATTTCAAAATCTAATTCTATTTGATCTCTCTTTATAGTTGGTGAGTATCGAATTTGGAAAGCTTTGGTTTCATTTTCCTGGTTGAAGTCAGAAATCCACATGAAACTTGATTTGTATTTTCTTTGAATTTGACACAACTCAATATCTTTTTCTTTTTTCAATGTCTTCAAATATTCAAAAAAGGTGATTTCTGGACCCCATAGATCTTTGTTTTTTTCTAAGATTTCTTGACCAAGCTTGGTTTTAGAAAAATCTATAAAAGACCTATGTTTAAAAATATCTTTTTTTCCATCATTTTTTTCGTCTTGGTTTTGATTTTCAGACCCTTCAACCTTTTTCTCCTGGATTTCTCTGTTTTTGCCATTTACATTTGCTTTTTCATTTTTCAAGTCATTATTTCTAATACTTCCATCATTTGAGTTTATATTATTTTGAATTTTCAATTGGGGATCGTTATTGGGATCATTTTTTTCGAGAGATTCTTTTGGTTTTGAAAGGGGGTTTTTTACAATATGAGCAAAATAACATTTAGAGCCATATTTGCAATAACCTGTTTCTCGAAAATCAAAGCAAATTTTTTTATTTTGAGAGAGATGGTGGGAATTATGGCATTTATTATGATGTTTACAGAAACCTTGCAAAAAAAATTTGCAAACTGGTCTTTGATCTGCTTTTTTCTCCATTTTTATTTAAGAAACAAAATTTTGATATTAATAATAAATCGAAAGAATTTTATATAAAACTGTTTTGGAACATAAAAATTATTTCTTTTATTAAAGAATTTTAAGCTCAAAAATGATTAAAAAGGTTTGATAACAATAAATCAGGAACAAAATAGAGATCTTTTATTATTCAAATAGTTGATTACAAATTTTGAAAAAAAATAATTATGAATGTGATGTCATCCACACACATGCAATTTTCATCATTCTTATAAATGTTTAATAATTTTTAAATAAATTCACTTACTTTGATCCATCTTTGGTGAGCTTCATTTAGTAAATAATCGCAAGCGCCTTCCAAATTATTTTTTAAAAAGAAAAGTCCTACAATATTTGTGCACTGAAAATTTTTAAATCTTATCCATTTTTTTAAAAAAAGAAAACTTCTTCATTGCTAAGGAATTCCCACAAACCGTCCGAACCAACAACCATGAATTTGTGTTTATTATCCAATGTATAATCTTTAATTTCTAAAAGAAAAATTAATGTTAAAATATCGACAAATCTCTTTTTATTATGTACCTGGCTCCCAAGTAACTCCAAGAGATTTAGCGATAAGATCCCCCATTGATCTTGACATAGCCAGCCCAGGCATATCTTCTTTCAAACGCCAAACTCTTTTTGGACCTTTGGGTTTTCCACTGTAATCCTGAATTGCTCCTATTCTTCCACCTGCTTTTGTTATTCTTTCTGCCTCTTTTGGTAATTCTGGCTTATGATCTATTGAAAGCGCAATGTTTTCCCATTTAGAAAAGAAGGAAGCTTGTCGATGTGCCAAAATAGCTCTTGAATCCCCAACATTTGCGCAATATAGTTTATTATCAATTAATAAAACTACAATTAGGGTGGATCCACTGATTTCTAAATGAATGGAAGATTTTTCCAATAGAGTCTCTAATAATTTAATTGAATTATATAAAGCTTTTTCTGGGGAGGTCTCCAAAAGGGGATTGACCCTTAATATATCTGAAAATTTAAAAAAATTTGAGAAATAAACAATAGAAGGAAACTTGGGAATTCCTGCTTAATGAAATAAGACACCAAATGTCCAAAGACACCATGACCATCACAAACCACGAATAAATGACACAAAGATTGTTTTATCAAAAAAGAATGCATGATGAAGTTATCTTGGTTGACCTTGTATGGATTATTTATCACATATCCTTTTCTTGTTCTATATGAGAATCTAATTGCTGAATTCTATTTTTGCTGAGTAAAAAGTTTTGTTTAGTATTAGAATTATTACATCAAAATAATCTTTTTCTTTTTTCGCAACAAAGGAAGGAGATTCGTCAAAATATAGTTTTCTATCTCCTAACAAACCCCGATCAATATTTTCCTGATGCTTAAAAGATTCAAAACCAGAAGATGCTATTCTCTTATGTTGGGGACCTATTCTTGATGACTTGTGAAAAATGATAATAAAAAAACAATCAATTACGCGCTCTTATGTCCTTCTGATAACTTGAATTTATTTTCTGCCTCAAGCTTTTCTTGTTTCGGTTTAGTAATATTCATAGTACCGAAATTTGCTGTAGCTCTCACATCTATTTTTTTAGATAACTTAAGTTATAAGTCCAAATAAAAAAAAACCATCTTCTTCTCTATCCTTATTCACCTTTTGAGTCTCAATAAAACGCTTTAAATTCTGATTTTTGGGGAAAGGATCAAATGAAACATCCACTTTCGTTTGAGAATATTTTCCACTTGGAGATGATTCATTTTTAATTGGCTTTGCAACTAAACTGTTATTGCCCCCAATTTTACTAGAATAGGCAAAAACGCTTGGCTTGTTTTTTATTTCCTCGACTAAGAAAAAAAAGATTAAACCATTTTAACATTAACGTTATTTTACTTTTTTTTTTATTCTCCATATAATCAACAATCTCGTTTATTAGTTGTCCATTTCGAAATTTTTGAGGAGAAAAATATGTTTTGTTCTTTTCTTCGAAAATTTTGTTCTTCATCGCTTTGGTTTCACTGAAAAATTCTGAGATTTCTCTAGTATTATTGTTTTGAAAAATGTTCGGTTTCGGAGGAGTATTAAAAGAAGGAACAAGTTGAGGGGTTCTTGTTGAATCATAAGAGCCTCCTCGTGAATGTTTTATAAAATGTTGGGAATTTGCATCTAGATATTGATTTACAAATAACTGGTTTGAATGAGGGTATTGTTTATATGAAAAGCCTCCTGTGGTATACATTTTCCAAAAATAGTTATTAAATGTGTTTCGTTTTTTAGTTAATTTAAATTGTTAATTCCATAATTTTTCTTTAAATTTGTTTTTGTTTTTGCTCAAGTAAAAATTTATTTCTTGATCTCGCCAGCCCAACCTTTTTGGTATTTAACATTGTCGAAATTCCATGCGTTTTTCATCATCAACTCAAAGTAACTATCGTCATCAATGCTGCAACTGACATTGTTGTAATATTCAAAGAATTCATCCTGACTCACGTTCTTATCTCTGCATTTTTGATCGCCGGTCTATTCAAAGAAGTCATTTTAAAATTTTACAAACATTTTTAAATAAATACCAAATTGGCATGATGAACTTCAAAAGTATCCAAGAACTCCCCTAATATTTCATCCTCAGTTTTTTTGCCGCTAATAACATCAGGGTGTTTAGTTCCATTGTAGACACCTAAAAATAAATTTTATAATGAATTAAAAGAAAAACATTGACCTCGCAAATCATCCAAATTTACAACACCACTTCCGTCTTTGTCCAATTTCTTGAAAGCCAAAGCCACCCATTTTTTTCTGTTATCATTCATGTCACCTCTGACAATTCTCAAGAATTCATCATAATCAATTTCTCCATTTTTGTTGATATCAATGTAATTGAAAAGCAACCTGACATCACTTACGGGCAAATCCATTCTAAACTCATTACACACCTTGCTGAATTCTGGGAAGTTGATGCTTTTTGAGTTATCATCATCCATGTTTCTGAACAATCTTCCAATCGAGAAGATTCCACGGCATCCTCTTGAGGTAAGTTTGCCTCTGAATTTGTTGATGAGTTCTTCTGTATTTGAGCTTTTTGCTCCCTCTCCAGTTGATATCTTTTGTTGAATTTGGGCCATATTGGTAGCAGAGCCAGCAGCTGATTTCTTGACATTTTCTTCTCTGCTTGGAGGTTGTCCAGTGTTTGGTCTTAAATTGGTAGAATAATCAGTGGGATCGTTGTTGGTTCCGAATGGAGCATTGGATGTGGTTTTGGATTTGTATGCGCCTGTTTCTTGAGCTCCTCCTTTTTTTGCGCTTCTAATTAAATAATTAAAATGAGGTTGCTTTAAAATGAGAAATTAAATTACTCTTGTTTGTTTTGATAGTTCTTTTGCAAGTTATCTTTTCCACCTCCAACAGAGTCTGCCCATCCCTTCAAATAATTTATGAAGGTTGAAAAACAAATACAAATAATATAATAATAGATGGAAGAAAAAATCTCAAAACATTAAAATTGAAAAAAGGAAAAATTAAGAAATATGTAAATTCAAAAACCTTTTTGTCCCAATTTTTGTTCTCTCCTTCATTGATTCTCCAAGCATTGTTGATCATCAGTTCAAAATATTCATCATTGTCAATGGAAGCAGAAATGAAGGTATAGTAATCAACAAACTCTTCTTTGGTGATTTCAGCATCCACTCCCTTTCAAAGCTTCTTAAATAAAACACAAATTTTAAAATTTACTTGGATATCAGAATAAGCCTCAAAGGTGTTCAAGAACTCCTTCAAAACTTGATCTTCTGTCTTTTTGCCAGCTTTGACATCAGGATGGAATCTGGCGCTATACAGACCTTTCAAATCATCGATGGTGACTGATCCTGAGCCATCTCGATCAAACTTCTTGAAGGCCTGCTCAACCAATTTCTTTCTGAAATTGTTGATTGGTCCTCTGACTCCCGATAGGAGCTCATCATAGTTGATGCTGCCATCTTTATCTTTGTCGAAGAAGTTGAAGACCTTTTGAACGTCTCCATCAGCAATGTCAATTTGGAAGTCACGGATGGCTTTTCTGAACTCACTGATGTCCAATGATCTGTTGTTGTTGTCATCGAAAATCTGGACAAGAAATTTCAAGAAAAAAGGATAAAATTAATTTTACTCTGAATTGGCGTCCTAACCCCAAGATTCCACCACCACCTCTCTCTTTAAGTTTTCTGCGGAATTTCTCAATATCAGCTTCAGTTCCTTCAGTTTTCCCTTGAGGTTGGGATTGAGCAGTTCCGGGTCTGAAATACAAATATCAATTTTAGTATATAATAAAGGATATAAAATTACCTAACGTTTTCTTCTCCGAAGACATTGGAGACGAACTCATGATAGTCCAGATCTCCATCTTGATTGCTATCATAAGCATTGAAAATGTCTTCTAGTTCCTTAAAGAAGAAGGTTAAGAAGAAGAATAATGGAAAAAAAATACGTTCTTGTTGAGGAATTGGATACCAGCTTTTTCAATTGCCTTAGAAAACTCTTCGCGACTGACAGCACCTGAGTTATCAAGATCGAAATACTTGAAATTCTTCATAAGGATGGTTTCTTCGCTTAGTCTGGAGGTGGCTTTCTGAGCAAGCTTTTGCTTCAACTCTTTCTCAAATCTAAAAAGGATTAAAGGAAGAAAAGAGGAAAGAAAACACCTTGTTTTCGTTGCGGACATAGATTCTCTTAAATTTTTGTTTTAAATTTGATGAATAAATTTTATTTATAAAATTTTAGGAAATAGAGTTTAAGATATTCCGTTATTTGAATAATTTGGAAATAATACTAAAATTTATTGAGCCGAATCAAAAAAATTCATGTTCTTTTTAATTTCTAAGAAAAAATTATGAATTAATCGAAAGACAAAATAAAATGAAAACTTTTTGTATATTATTTCCAATTATTATTTCACGGATTCTTCACCTAGTTTCTTTTGAAAAATGCTAACAAAGTTTCACTTCATTGATTTTTTACTTTTTCTTTATTAATTTTGTTAAAAACAGAGTGCAACAAGAGGTGATTTTATTTATTTTTTTTTAATTCTAGTTTTTTTATAGCTGAATTTTGACGGTGAAACTCTTCTATTTATTTATTTTTTAGTTTTAATTAAAATCAGGCTGGTTCTTCGGTAAGGCATCGATTATCTCCTGAACTGTGTTGAGATTTGCTTGGATTTCTTTGAGATTTGGAAATTTGTTTATATCAATTCCGAATCTCTCTACGGCAGCTGAGATCTGAGGTTGGAAGAAAAGGTCAGCTATGGTGATTGAATCACCAAAGCAATATTTTCCTTTTGTTCCAGCCAAAAATGTTTCCAAAGCTAAAAAAATTTTAAATAATCAATCACATGAATAAAATAACATTCCATTCCCAATGAAATGAAATATTTAATCCAAGCCATTTTGTCTCCTTTCATCTCTTCCACTTTTGCCAAAACCCTTAGATTTTGCAATGGCTGCATTCCAGAGTTAATCATTTCACAAATAGCTCTGACTTTTGCTCGGCTGACCGGATCCTTTGGCAATAAAGCTGGTTCTGGTCTTGTTTCTTCTAAATATTCGATAATTGGAAGACTTTCAATTAAACGAACACCGTCTATTTCAAGGCAAGGAACGAGCTAAATAAAAAAACAAGTTTTTTTTCATTTTAGAAGAATTATGAATACTTTTGTCGGATTAAGATTTGAATAATTTTCCTCTTTTTGCTCTACTTTCAAAAGATTGACAGGAATGTATTCGTATTTGATTTTTTTAATGTTGAGAGCAATTCGAACTCTGTTAGAAGCAGAACTTCGGAAATAATTGTACAATTTTGGTAAAGCCTGTTTTGGTTCCATTTAGAGATATTAAGATATTTTTTTTTTTTATAAAATTTAAATTAAACTTTTTTTTAAATAGGAAAAATATATATATTTTTGATGTGGAAAAAGAGGGAAAAATAAATAAATATCATAATAGCTTAATTAAGCTTTCCAAAAAATATTAAATGGATTTTTTTTTAATTATATTTTTGTCAGAGATTTTTGAAAAATTTTCACAATAATTTTTTGTCTAAAAAAATTCAAAAACCACCGGAAATAACAAATTTTTCTCATTAATTTGATTTTTTTTTTGTCATTTTAAATTTACTTTCCAAACATTTGTATTAATTCATCGCTAACAGCTGAAGGAGTAAAAATTCCTTTGTCCGTGACCAAAAGAGTGATCAAATCGGGAGAAGTGTAATCCATTAATGGATTCATGATTTCAACATTTTCATGGATATTTTTTTCATTAAATTTTAGGAATTTTTCTCCCTTTGAAATTTCATTAGTGATATCCTTTTGAGAAAGCGGGAAAAGCCTGCTAAATTTAAAGCTTTCGCTTAAAACATAAAATGGTTTTTTTTTGCAAAATGCTATAAGTGCTAGCGAATAAGTCCCGATCTAAAACAAAAAATCTAAGAAAAATCGTCTTTTATTTTTCTTACTTCATTTATAATACCTCCATTTTCAACAACAGCCTCTGCCCCAGACAAAACGAAATCTGCCTCATCAAGATAAATAGCTAAAGCGGAGTCAATAATTAGTTTGGTAGGAATGTTATGTTGGGCTAATTTATTGCACATATCGTATCCATCACAAGTTGGTCTGCTTTCTGGGATAATCACAGAAAATCGTATTGATTTGGAAGCCATTTTAATCAAAATATTCTCAATTAAAAGAGAGTGCCCAATCACAATAAAAGTCTAGGAAATTATCACATAAAGAAATAAAATCAATTAAAGTTACCGCTCCATTTTTTATGATTCTTTTTGAAGAGTTGACGATCATATCAAGAGTCTGAGATAAATAGTCGATAAATTCATATCCCAATTCAATCAAAGTTTTTTTGATGAGATTTATTTCTGTTTCTTTCGGGTAATTTTTATTCAAATAGGCGAAGAAAATCTCACAAGTGGTTTTGAAAACTAAATTAGCTTTCCCCTTTACAATTTCGTTGTTTTCAACACAATTTATCAAACTTTTGGCATAGATTTGCAAATTTTGAGTCAACCCTTGAATTGTGCTTTCATTGCTTTGATTGATGAAGTCAATCAGAAATTTAATAAATATTTTGGCGTAGGACGAATCTGAATTGGAATTATTTTCTGAAAAATTCTTCTGCAAAGCTTCATGGAAAGCCATGATTTCTTTTTGGTATTGTTTATTTGGAATATCCATTTTTCGTTTAATTATTGATTTGAATTTTTTTTTAAAGCTTTGTTTTTCTTTTATTAATTATAAAATCAAAATATATAATTGAATTTATTTTTTTAATGCTCTGGCAGAATTAGAAAAATAAAACAAGGAATTATTTAAGATAAAGCGAATAAAATTTTTAGAATAAGATTCTGGCTTTAACAAAAAATCTTATTTTTATTGTGTGTATATGTATATTGCTTATTTTGTATTTATATATTTCATTTAATTATTAATTTGAAGTTTTTTTATTATTCATTCACTCTAATAAAATCAAAGAAAATTATTCATTTATTTCTTTATTTTTTTCTTTCAGAACTATAGGAGTTAAAATTGGCCTCTTTTATTCCTGATAATTTTTGCCACATTTTCTTGCATAATATCAAATTCATTTAATAAGGGCTCCAACGTTTGATTCTGTTTCTATTTAATACAAATAGATTAATATTCATGAAAATGAATTGTGAATTAAAAAAAATACCAAGAGAGTCTTTCTTTCTTCAGGTGTGATTTTTAATTTTTCTTCTAATTTTTCTGCTGATTCATCTTCGACTTCGAGATTTTTATCTTCTTTAATAAGTCTAAAGAAAATTAATTCATCGCTAATTACTAAATAAACTTTCTAGCAATAGATAAGATATCATCGATAGTAAATGCAACATGATCGTGGCCTCTAATGTGTTTCAAATTATAAGGAGTATTTTTAATTTTCATTGATTTTATCATATTTGTATTGGTTTTTCTTCTGCCTGTCGGTCGAACGACGGCAGATTCGGGGACAACTGGCGTGATCGAAGCTAAAACTAACAATAAATCTCCTTTCTGAAATTTTTAAACCAGAATTATATTATAAATACATTAATAAATTACATAAATTGGCGAATTTGCTTTTGGATTACAAACCACGAAAGGCAATTCTGTGTTTTCATACGAATTGCTTGATCTCAAAATTCCTAAACAGATTTGAGCTACCAAGAAACAAAAATATTACCCAACGGAATAATTGATTTTTCTCTGTTGATTAATTCATAGAATACATCTATGTATGTGAAGTTTTCATAAGCCTCATCATCGATTTCTATTATTGAGATGAAACAATTTTCTTCTATATCCAAGGTGTTGGGATAGAGATACGGAGAAATCAATTTTCCGATTATGTTGACAATATGGTCGTTAAAATGCATCTTTTCAAAAGATTTTTAGGTAAAATGATCATTTGTTAGTTAATACTTGAGCAAGTAGCACATCAATAAATGATGAGAAAAAAATTTGGGATGCGGCAAATCTTGGCCAAAAATTGAATGCATTGCTATTAATCAAAGAAGGAAACTTATATTTTAGGAACTTCATATTATTTTCTTCAACCAACTCTCTATTATGAATTATTTAATAGAAAATTTACAAAATTAAGAAAAATAAATACAGCGTAAATTTAACGTCTTTGAAATTATCTTCAATTAATTTTGCTATTGGGAGAATACCAGAATCCTGAATTGTTGAGTCTGAAACAAGCCAGGTGAGCAAAATCACATGAAAAGCTTTTCTGATTCCAGTTCTTTCAAAATCTTGCACATCATTCAGAGAAGATTCAAAATATATCAAATTTGGGAAATTTTTCTTTATATTCACCCATTTCTCATCTGGTGGTAAATTGCTAACATAACAAACATATTGAGAAGTATAGTTTTGAAGTCTTTTTAAAAGATAAGGCAGATAATCAATCAATCCGAAAATAAGAATGTGATTTCCAATTCTTTCTTGCATATCATCTATATAAGTAAAAATAAAACTAAAATTAAATTAAAATTATATTAAAGAGAACATTCTCTCATTAAATAATGATCATGGATCAAGTTTCCTCTGCTTTCATATGCACAAGATTTGGTTTGGAGATTTATTAGACTTGTTATTTGCAATTGTATGTTTAATTGATCTTGTAATTGAGTATCTAAGAGCGAATTCACTTCTTCTTGGCTCGGAGACAAAATAATTCCTTCATCCTGCCAAGAGATATTATAATCCGAGGGATTTATTAAATATTCAGCATAGTCTCCTCTCTCTATAAATTTTAAATTTTATAAATTTAAAATTTATCTCAACAATTATAATTTAAACCTTGAAAATTTTTTGTCTTAACTCCTATTAATAGCAATCCTTTTAAAGTGTAAATGATCTATTGAAGAAATTCATAATAAAGAAAAAATATAAAATAAACCTTCACAACTTCCCTGAATGATTTTCCTATGAAATTATGTTTGGCATCTTTTGCGAAGTCCAACTTTCAAAATAGAAAAAAATTAATTAAAATCATTAAAATTTGAACTAGATGTATCTCATTAGTAGCTCCATCTCCATATTCTAAACACCATATAGGAATATCTGGATTTTTGTTATCATTACCTTTTTATTATTGTTTTTTTTAAACGGAAATGAGATTATTTTAAAAAAAATAAACTTATCGTTGATATTATCAAATTGGTTATCAAAGTGCACGATCCAGGATTAAAGATATTACAAGTTATTAAACCTAGAAACAATTAATTAGTAAAATTTATTTATTGTTATTTCACCCATTTTTAAGGCTTGTGTGCTCATGGCTTTTTTCCAATCTGCCCAGCTTTCCATTAAATAATGAGTGCCAACCATTTGAACGTAAATCTTATTTGAATTGTCAAATTGATTAATAGTTTTTGATGCTAAAATGGCGAATGTGTCGTCTTTTTCATAATTTTCAGCAAATTGATTGGCCATAATAAAAACTTTGCTTTCATAAACCTTTGCAACACTTAAAACTTTTTCTCTAAAAATGCTCCCGATTAAAAATTGAATTTTATCTCCATATTTTGGGTTATTAAGAATCGCCAAAATTTCCTTTTGGGTTTCCATAATTAATGAAATCTAAATAATTATACTTTTGAAGGTTCACAATTTTGAATCAACAGCACTTTCATTTCATTTTTAATCTTCTGATAAGGATGATAAAATTCTTTTAGAAATTTCATCAAGCTATTTTGAGTGATTTTTCCAATGATAACAATATGTTGTTTCGCTTCACCTTGATAAGGTTTTCTATATTGTGAGCTATACTAAAAAATAATTAAATTATTTTAAAATTTTTTTGAAAATAAGGGGAGAACCTTCATCAGATCATATAATTCAGATGTCTGTTTGGTGAGGATTACAATCATCAAAATAATAAAAAAACAAATAATCATTCTTGCTGAATCAGAATCTGGCTTTATGTCACCATATCCTACTGTTGTCACCGTCACAATCATGAAATAAAATGAAGCATCAAATGTCAGCTTTTCACCTTCATTTGGCATAGCAATATCGAACCCAAAATTCATTGTATTCAAAGTTTGAATAACCCCTTATTTAAAAATAATTTTATAATTTTATTTAATTCCATATAAAAACCTGCGGAAATAAAAACCATTGCAAATATACTGCACATTATCAATATGGTTTTCCTGAAAACTTCGGTGTTTTTGGAAAAAGGGTCCTCTGAACTCATTTTTTTCCCTTTCTATTTTTATATTTTAAAAAAGAAATTAATTAAGTATTACCATAAAGAGTCGATACAATCTTAAAATTCTGAACACCCTTAATAAATTAATAAATCCAATGAATCTTGAAAAATTGTCAGTTGCCTCAATTCCCTAAAACCAAAATAATATCTTTAAACAGAGAATTTGAGTGTACCTGATAAGGAATAAAGAAAACAGGCAAAATTGTCAAGAAGTCAATAAATGTGAAAATGTTGAAAATGAAATGAATTTTGCTTTTTGCTTTGTAAAATCCCCACATGTAGTCTATTGCGAAAAAAACAGAAAATATGATCTCGAAAATCTTAATAATGTCCATCCTTACAATTCATAATTCATTTTTAAAGTTTCTTAATAAAATTATACCTTATTCCACTATCCTGATAAGTCGTAATTACATAACAAATGCAGGCTCCCAAACTAATGATAGATTGAAAAAGCCCTTCTGCAATTGTTAAGATAATCGAGGAAGTGAGGTTTTTCATGAAATTAGAAAACTTTTTCTGTTTTTTTCTTCTGAGAATTTCTCGAATTTCTTCCTCTTGTTTTATTTTCCTTTCATTTTCAAGCTCTTCATACTTTTTCCGTAGCTTTTTCATTAAAAGGTCACGTTTAGTTTCGGTTTCATTGTGAAAACTAAAACTTTGGTATTTTTTCATTTTAAATTTCTCTATTTTTTCCAGTTCGCCATGAGCTTTTTGAAAGAATAAAGAAATCAATATTGAGGATTTTTTTACATTGTTTCATAAGGAACTTATCCTGGATTTTTTTTTCAGCTTCATCATCATCTGAGGTCTCTTTAAGTAAAAAGCTCATCTTTTTTTTATCTAAAGATGATTTAATATTCAAATTTTTTTATTTTTCTGGATTGAATCGCAATATGAGAAATTAGAAAACAAACAAAGAGGTAACTAATTTATTATACAGATTTTGTCTTTAAAATATAGTTTAAACAGCTTTGCCAAAATTTTACAATTATTTCCTTAATTCTGCTTTTTGTAAAGTTCGAATTGCTCTCAGTAAAAAAAAAAAATATATGAATGCATTCCTGTCAATCTTTTGAAAGGAGAGCAAAAGGAGGATAATTATTCAAGTGTTAATTATTCTATGATATATATATGAAAAAGAACTCTTTTTTAATTGATAGCTACGCGCCTAAAAAATTTATGTTCCCTGGCGCACAATTTTCAAAAGGAAACAAATTATTTTTCATGGAAAACAAAAATATTTTATGGAAATTAAATATCTTTTTTTTCTTTTTAAAAATACATGTAATTAAAAAAAATATAAATA
>Ga0302186_10001485_pt1 | contig 19395 bp, 12 predicted proteins | sample II_Bog_E1_2_FD_198782 | JGI IMG/M metagenome (GOLD analysis project Ga0302186, IMG submission 198782) | Peat permafrost microbial communities from Stordalen Mire near Abisko, Sweden - II_Bog_E1_1 | ecosystem: Environmental > Terrestrial > Soil > Wetlands > Peat | place: Sweden: Abisko...
TGCTTCCATTAAACTAATTCTGGTTAATAATACCAAAATGATTAAAAATTTTGTTACTTTGGTAAAACTCATAAATATTCAGGTTTGGGGTTGAAATTGAATCATAATTGATCTTATAAAAAAGATTGAATCATAAAGTAGAAATAAATGATTATTTCAAATATAAGGCGTATTAATACCGACCTTATATTAATTGGAAGTCCAATAAGAAAAAAAAGTATTAGAGCAAAATATAAATAGATTTATATTTCAAAAGATTCTCTCTTTAGTTTCTTTATAGAAATTAATGTGTTACTTTAATTAATTTTTTAATTAATTATTATTTTATTATTTTGCTGAAGGATCAAAAAGCTCAAGTATCCTTTAGAAGAGCACCTCCCATTAAACTGATTCTTATTGATATTAAAATACTACATAAAATTAACATATTTATAATTTTAAACATATGCGAATAATGAGATTCGAACTCATACCGACTGCTTGGAAGGCAGCAAATCTACCATTGATATATATTCGCTTTTTGGAGACCCTATATAAAATAATCTAATTATTTATATAATATTTTTTTTAATTGTGATGCTTCGGTTACGAATAAATTATAATCTTCGTAAGTTAAAAAACGAATTTCTTTTAAAATTATTATTGTATTTGTATATTTATCATACTCTAAAAATGAAAGAAAATTTTTACTTTTAAGAAATTTTTTTCGTACATTAAGATGAGTATTTTTTTGTTCAAAATCTGGAGTAAAACTTAAAGAAATAATATCACCTTCTTTAACAAAATAATTTGGTTTCACACTTTCATCATTCACAAGAATTTTTTTATTATTTATATTTTGTTTTGCTTCACAAGTACTTCCATAATATTTTAAATATCATAATAAAATATCAATACGATATAATGGTTGAATTAATACATGACCACGTACATTTTCTCTTGCTTTATAAGGACATTTTTGAAATTTAATCGCATTATCAAAAAAACTAGATAAACGTCTTTTTTGATTTAATTGATCTGAATATTTTTTTTTAATTCTTGGAGGATGCTTTTTACCAACACCCATAAGATGAGTATCATAGATTCTTTTTTTTAAAAAGCGTCTTCGTCTTCATCTTTTCAAACGTTTTTTTTTTGCAGCTCTAATAATTCGTAATTTAGACGATTTTTTTTTATAAATAAAACGCGATTTAACAAGAAGTGGTCAGAATTTTCTTAATTTTTTTTCTACCATTAATTTAGATGCCTCTAATTTTAATGTGTCCTCCATTGTATGAGTTTTTAATCCTAAAGCTTGTTTAATCAATTGAAGACGAACTCTCAATTTTGATTTATTATTAATACGACTCATACGACGAGTAAAACGAGACTTTTTGATTCTAGTAAATTGCGCTTTAAGTTTTTGCCATTTAGATCGTTTAAAATAAAGAACGCGTACTGGTGTTTTGGATACTACTGCTGTTCTACGACTATATAATTTATATTTATTTAAAAAGCGCATTTTTTCTTTTTTCTTTTAATGATTCAATTAATCCTAATATTCGTTCTTTAACAAATTTTTTAGTCTTTTTACTAACAATTTTAGCTAAAGGTTTCTTTATACTTTTATTTAAAGATTTTTTAACTTTTAAAACAGATGTACTATTTTTTTGTGTTTTACTTCTTTTTTTAATATCTTTTGCAGCAACTTTTTTAGCTGTTGTTTTTAAAATTACTTTTTGAATTAGAACTAATATAAAAAATAATTTTTTATAATCAGCCAATTCATTTTGAATTTTATAAAAACCACCCAAAGTATTTTCAATTGCAAAATTCATTTTTGTAACAAGAAATGTACGATTTAAAAAAACTCAATTTTCTATTAATGATTCTGATGTTTGAATTCAAGGTTTACCTAATATTAACAAAAAGTTTACTTTTTTATCATCATCCGAATCAATAGACGGAAATAGACGAGTAATTTTTATATATTTAGTTAAATTATATTTAACTAAAAAAATATTTACAGCTTTCGTAATAAAACCATCACAACATCAAATATGGATACAAAAAGATTGATTATCTCTTATACCTTGTAATAAACGTATAAACACTTTTAAATGTTTATTTAACTTTAAAATATCCATCGTATGAAAATTGTTATTTTTTTCAATATGAATAGTTGATTTTAATAATTTATTCGAATGATTTTTTGTAATTGATTTTGAAAATAAAAAATCGGTTTGAATTAAATGTTTTAAAAATAAAGTACTTGTTCCTACGGAATTTTTAGGTTTTTTTCTAAAATCAAAATATATAGTTTTATTTTTAAAACTTCATTTATTATAATTATTTTTAATCATTTTTATTTTTTCTTTTTAACATCTTTTAAAACTTTAGTTTGATATTTAAACCAAAAACCTTTTCCTTTGTAACTATCAGGAGCTTTTAAAGATATAATTTTATTAACAAAATTACCTAAAATTACTTTATGTGTTCCTTCTACATTTAAAACAGTTTTACGTATTCTAACTTTAATACTTTCCGGAATTGACAAACGGATTAAATGGCTAAAACCTAGTTTAAATTCTAAATAAGTTCTTTCTGCATCGATATTTATTCTATAACCTAAACCCTTCAATGTTAATCGTTTTTTAAATGTATTTTCAAAGCTTCTCAAAAAAAAATCTAAACGAGTATTAAATTCTTGAAATTTATAATATAATTTTTTATCTTCTGAATCCAATTTAACTTCTAGTATTTTTTGAGATTTACAAACCTCAAGAAATGTTGGTAACAACATATACTTTACAGTTTTTGGACCATTTACTACTATAAATTTACTTTCTCTAGCAAATACTGTTGATGTTTTTATATTTTCCGGTATTTTTATTTGTTTAATTTTCATAAAGCCTTTTAACAAGTAAATAATAACACACCACCAATTCTATATCTTTTACATTTTTCTAAAGTTAAAAGACCTCGACTAGTTGAAAAAACGAATACAACATTTTTTGATGAAATTCGATCAATTACATTTAAACTCAAATAACGTTGAATAGCAGGCGTAGATATAATAGTCAAATTAGAAAATGTAGCTTTTTCGTGACGATATCGAAGTAGTATGGTCGCTTCTTTACTATTGGTTTTATTTAATCCTTCTATACGTCGTATTTTAAAAGACTGAATAAGTCCTTCTCTATACAGTAATTTTATTAAGTTTTGAGTTAAATCATTTGAAACTACTGTGGTTTGTAGTTCGTTTTTTATAGATGCATTTTTAAGTTGATTAAGAAATTTTATTGTTCCGATATTCATTTATATTTTATTGCTTTGTTCAAAAGTGGAATTGAACCACTGACCCATGGATTTTCAATCCATTGCTCTACCTCTGAGCTATTCAAACTCAACAAATTAATACATTCTAGAGGAATCGAACCTCCAACCTATAGCTTAGAAGGCTATTGCTCTAGCCAATTGAGCCAAGAATGCACTTTTATCGTATCGAATATATTTATACTTTGATCACAGCTTAATATCTTTATAAAATGAATATGTTACCTAAAATTCTCAAAACATATAATTAAACGAAAAAGATAAAAAAATTAAAAAATATAGTAGGTGTACTGGGAATCGAACCCAGAATCAATGGATTAAAAGTCCAGTGCTTTAACCGTTAAGCTATACACCTTTGATTATCGAAGAGGGGACTTGAACCCCTACTCTTTCTAGAATTAGAACCTAAACCTAACGTGTATGCCAATTTCACCACTCCGACTTTTTAATCAATAATAATCATCTTTATAAAATAAAAGTATTCAAATTATAAAAAATAGGACTATAAAAATAACTCTATATCATTCTCTTTATAAAATTAAAACGTTACTTTAAATTTCACACTTTATAATCTATAAAATTTTATAAAACCAAAAAAGCCAAAAAGCTCAAAAACCACGTTTTTTTACACCGTAAGTTACGGGGTCTTTAATGGGCGTTTTTGGCTTCCCTGATACACCCCCTTAGGGAAAAATCACTTTTTTTTACCCCGTAAGTTACGGGTATAAAAAGGGGGTCCAAAAAGCACCCTTTTTAATACATATCTATATAATTTTTACATATAAAATGCACAAAAGATAATGAAACCAAAGAAATATAACAGTAACGTATTTATTTTATAAAGAAAATAAAATAGATTTTTATAATTTATTATGTATAAAACCAAGCAAAATAGCGCCTTTTTTAGGTTTTTATAATATATTTTTATTAATCCAACTTTTTATTATTTAAAAACTATGAACTTCAAAAAATACGGAATAGGAATAACTACCGAAAAGAATTTCAAAACCAAAAATGGAGTAAATCCAAATATAACCAAATGCTTTTTAAATTCTAAACTTAAAAATCTATTTCAACGACAACACGCTTCTTTACGTACTGAAAGAAAACTTTTTGAGTTCGAAAGAAATAATATTTTATTTTATAAAAATATAAGATGTTACAGAGGATTAAGACATTTAAAGCATTATCCTGTTAGAGGACAAAGAACACATACAAACGCCACCAGGAAAATAAAAATAGTGCCAAGATTTCGCTAATTATGACAAAAAATATGAAAATAAACCATTTAGAAATGAATAAAATAAATAAATCGAAAGAATTGAAAAAAGAATTGAAAGAAGAAAAAATAACAACAAATAAGCCTATTGAAGACTGTGAAGCCGCATATCTTCAAGCTGTAAATCAAATAATAAAACCACACGATGCCACTTCGAAAGAATTAATCAATGCATATTTCTATTCTTTACAAGGCTTTATGATGAAACATGGTATAAGCAAAAAATCTGCAAATACATACCTTAATAGTAAGGGTATTTATAAATATGGATTTTTGGCTAAAGAAAAACTTAATGAATCAAAATTAAATGATAAAACCACCGCTAACAATCTTCAAGATACTAAAATTGTTAACGAAAAAAAAAAAACAAAACCTCTTCAAAATGCTCCAGTTGTTAATGAAAAACAAAAAACAAAAGCTGTTCAACATGTTAACGAAAAAAAAAAAAATGAAAATAAACCAAAGCCTAATGTTGAAAACTGTGAAGCTGCATATATTAAAGCTAGAAATGTCGCAACAAAACAGCGTATAAACCCGCAAAGCAATAAATATTTCTTTTTTGTACGCGACTTTATGGAGAAACAAGGTATAGATCAAGCATCAGCAAACAAATATCTTAATAGCAAAAATATTTCTAGTTCAAGTCATAAAACTAAATTAGACGCTGATGCTCTTCAAGATGTTCAAAATGTTAATGAAAAAATAGAAAATAAACCAAAGTCTAATACATTTAAAATACGCCGTGAAAAACGTAAATTAGAAAAGAAAGGTTTAAGAAAGCGTAAAAATAATAGAATTTCTAAGAAATTAATATATAAAATTCATATAAGAATAAAATCAAATAATGTTTTTTGTATTTTAACAAAAAGAAAAACAAATAAAGAATTACATTCTTGTAATGCTGGAAGTTATAAAATACCAACATCAAAACGTAAGTTAAAACACACATATTTGCTTATTTTAAATAAATTTTTCTTAAATACAAGAAAAATAATGGCTGAAGGTATGAAAGAAATTCAAAAAAAAAGAAAAGAAAGAAAAAGGATAAAACCTGGAGTACACATTGTTCTTTCTTCACCTAGATATCTTCGTCGTAAAGTTTTGCGTTCAATTAAATATCATTTTAGACACAGAACTTCTCCTTTTTTATTTGAAATAAAGGATAAAAAGGTATTTAATGGATGTCGCCCGCCTAAAAAAATTAGAAAAAAAAGAAGATTTAGAACATTATATAAATAGTATTGAAAAAAGATTGAAAGAAGAAGAAAATTATGTGTCGGATTATTTAGAGTATATATTTACTATTAAATACGAGTTCAATTCTCGTTATTTTTCTTTTTAAAATTTCGCGCATATAAAACAAAACAGGTGTGCTATTCATATAAGGCGCTTTTTTTACGTCTTTTTTAATAATAATATATCCGTATCTAAACTTTTTAGTTATTTACGGTATATATATAATATTACCCGTAATTAGCGTTTCGATTATATACGGTACTATATAACTAATTATATATATATACGTATTAAAACGTATCGATTATTACGAATATATATAATACTACCCGTATTTAACGTCTCGATTGAATACGGTACTATATAACTATATATAATAATATATAACTATATATATATTACTATATAATACTATATATTACCCTCTTACTAGTATGCAACGTTTTTATTTTATATCTTTTTCTTTTGTTATATATATAATACTACCCGTAATTAGCGAGACGATTGGATACGGTACTATATAAAGTATGTAATATATCCGTATTTAACGTCTCGAATGTTTACGGTACTATATAACTATATATAACTATATATAACTTTATATAACTATATATATATTACTATATAATACTTATATATTACCCTCTTACTAGTATGCAACGTTTGTTTTTTTTTACATCTTTTTTCTTCCCCTTTATAAAATTAATGTGTTACTTTCGCTTTTTTTATATCTTATTATATACTAAATTTAATTCTTATCTAGTATAGTTATTTTATTTATTGTTTTTCTTTTTTTATTTAGAAGAGCAAAAATGTTTTTGTAAACAATGTAATATAAGTTCTTTATAAAATCCTGTTACGTTTTTGGGTTCTTGACCCTCTTAAAAAACGAGGTAAAAAAGAGCTCTAGAATTCTTTATTAATTTTTAATTTATAAAACAGTACTTATGGAAAATAAAAGTACCCAAAATATTCAAAATATCACTCCGGAACGACAAAAAAATAGCTTGCCTATTTACAAAAAAGAAAAAATAAATAAAATAAAAATAATCATGAATGAGGAAACACCGTTATATAAGTCATATTTAACAAGTGTTGAAGCCTCTGTTACCGATATTAAATTTATATTAGATTCCGAGGATTCTTTGGAGTTAAAACAAGAAAAACTAGAAGCATTAAATATTTCTTTTCAAGCAAATATTAATAGTAGTAGGTTTCAAGTTCCTCCAGAAAGTAGTAAATATGTCTCAGATATTAATAAGTTATTAATAAATGTTCTTAATCCAAAGGATTTGTATAAAATTGTTAATGAAAAAGGTAATTATAATGGGTTGGGGAAAGATAAACAAATAGCATATGAGTATTTGTTTAATTTAATAGACATGGCAAAAAATCAAAATAAAGATTTTGGTCTTGCCCTATTATACTATTTTTCCAAAAGCGTTAGAACTTTTACTGCAAAAAAAGAATTTCATTCTGTAGGAAATTTTGCACAAAAATTGGGTACTTATAGTTCTGAGTTAAATGTAATGTTTGATGATTTTTCAATTAAGAAAACTACATTAATTTTGAAATTAGCTAAAGAACTACATATGTATTGTAAATTATTAGCTCAATTAGCGCTTTCTCGACCTAATTATAAAGTTCCTTCTTTATCAGAAGATCAATCTGTTGAGCTTGGGATTTTACTAGGAGTTATACTTGAAAAAAGTAATCTTGTTGTAGAAGAATCTTGTCTTATTAATAGCGATGACATGAAAAATAAAAAAGAAAAGAATACTCAACTTTTCTATAAACTTGATAAAAAAGCAATAGCGCTTTTTATACATCTATCTCCATTTGAGTCTATAAATCCTTCAATAATGCCACCTTGTGATTGAACAATAGATGAAAATAAAGAAATGAAAGGTGGTGGGTTTCAGATTAACAAAAAGGTTGATCTTTTTTCTGGAGTTCATTTAAAAAGCAATAAGTCCTTTACAGAAGTTGATTCAAATTCTGTTGAGGCTATAAATTATTTGCAATCTCAAAAATTTTCAGTAAATTCTACTGAATTGGATATAATAAATAAAAATTTTGATTTTTATTTATCTAATTATTTAAGTATGTCTATACCGGATTGAAAAAATCTATTTTTTTTTGATAAAAAAACAGAAACATATAATATGTTCTCTTTATTAAAATATATAGAGGCGCAAATAGAAGTAATGTCTGGCTCTAATCAGAGTAAAAGTGCTATCACTAAGAAAGCACAAAACAAATACGCATCTGTTATTAACTGCTATATTAAATTTAAACATATGGTATGTATTGCAAATTTATTTAAAAATAGAAATATTTATTTTACCTGTTATATGGACAGCAGAGGTAGAATTTATTATATGGGTTTTGGTGTTTTTCCCCATGGAGATGCATTTGGAAAACTTTTATTAAATCTTGGTTCTCCTGTTGTACAAAAAGCACCAAAGGAAACCCCGTATAGTAGTTCTCAAGTAGGTAAGAAATTTTTTGAGAGGCGAAAAGAATTATATGACTCTTTAGTAAGTCTAGATGTATCTTGTTCAGGTGTTCAGATTGTTGGGGGTCTTACAGGATGCATAGATGCATTAATTAGTACAAATTTCGTTTCAAAAAAAAACGAGCCAATAGAAAAAAAAGATCTATACACTGCAGTTTTAAATGAAATGTTTTTAAAATTTGAACGCGGTGAACTTATAAAAAAAATAGAAAAAAAAAATTCTTTTAATTTAGAAGATCCTAAAAACAAAAATATAATACTTAGCGAAATACCCTTTTTTATAGAAAGGCTTGATCGATCTTTTTTAAAAGGTTGGGTAATGCGGTATGTCTATTCAGAAGGACATAATACACGTGTCAGATATTTATTTGATGATTATTTCAATGATAAAAAAAATTGAAATAAGTTGAAAAATATACCAGATGATTTGTTATTAGTAATACCTGAAAGTATTTCTGAGTGCTTTTCCGAGGCTTTTGAGTCTTTGTATCCTCAATTAGTTGGTTTTGCCAATTTGTTACAGGAAACGACAAAACTAATTGCGGGTCCTTCAATTTGAATACGGTCTCAGGAAAAGGGTATTATTACCTGTTTAAATTATTGTAAACAAACCCAAGTCAAAAAATATTATTATCATTGAAAACGAGGAACACGCTCGTCTATTATAGTTTATACGGATTCTATGGAGAAAGATTTGGGTAAAATGCGAAGTTCATTTGTTGCAAATTTTATTCATAACCTTGATTCTGAAATCTTAAAAGAAGTCGTAGTGGAATTTAAAAAAAGAAACGAACCGATTTGAGTAATTCATGATTGCTTTTTAGTTTCAAAAAAGGAAAGTACTTTTGTTAAAGAAGTATATTTTAATGCATTTAAAAAGTGTATTTTTACAAATAATTCAATATATATGCTTCTTAAAGAAAATTTTATCTTATGCGGTGGCTTAAATAAAAGTAATACAGATGTAAAGTCTATATTTGCATATTATGATTTGTGTCTTTCTAATAAAAAGTGTGAAACGTATAGTCAAATTGATAAAAATCGATTACAATGTAAGGAATTATTAGAAATAGAATATGAAAGAAGTTTGAATATTTTATCGTAATTTTTTAAAATGTAGTTTGGTTGACCTAAATTTCACTAGTTTTGTGTCAAAGTTGTTATAAAGTAGTCGTACAGGAGTGTGCGATTGGAATAAAAATTGTTGTAAATTTATTTTAAAATTACCGTTTTTCGTCAGTTTAGGTAACGAATTAATTTTATAAAGATATTAAAGTAAATATATGTTTATAGTTTAAAAAATTTGTTATAATATAGATATAATAGAGTAACAAATTAATTTTATAAAGATAATAAATATAGTAACTTTTTAATATAAAAAGAATTATAAAATAAAAATAAAGTGCATTAAAGGGCTGCCTAGGTATTAAAGAAACGAGTTGTGTATTGCAATAAGTAGGTATAAAATTATGTTGAAACCTAATTACTTAAGAAGAAATTCATTTTTTGAAATAAAAAGATTTAGTGAAGTAAAACATTTTAGTAACTAATTAAAAAATCAACCGAGAAATCGTTAGTAGTGGCGAGCGAATACGAAATAGACACTATGTCTATTTAAAATTGAAATCCATAGAAGGTGAAAAGACCTGTAAGTTAAAAATAGACGTATAAATAAACAATGGATTATGTTAAATTTGTTGATAAATTGAGGATCTACCCTCAAGTCTAGTAAAATTTTAATAACCGATAGTGAACAAGTACCGTGAGGGAAAGGTGAAAAAGAACTTTTTTAGAGTAAAAAGAACCTAAAATTTATTGCATATAATCGGTTGGAGCTTTATTATAAAAAGTGACAGCGTACCTTTTGCATAATGGGCCAGTGATTTTTTATTTATGGCAAGCTTAATTAAAACTAGTAGGCGTAAACAACGTGTAATTTGAAATCGAGTTCTGGAAGTCATAAATAAAAGACCCGAAGCCGCGTGATCTAACCATGACCAGGTCGAAGAGTATGTGGAAACGCAATTTGGAGGACCGAACCCGTGTCTGTAGAAAAATACTGGGATGAGTTGTGGTTAGGAGTGAAAGGCTAATCAAACGTGGGTATAGCTGGTTTTCTGCGAAATATATTTTAGTATAGCCTGCAAATGTAAGTTAGAATAGGGTAGAGCACTTTTGTAGTAAGGGGGGTAATTTATCTTACTGAACTTTGAAAAACTCCGAATATGTTTTAATTTTTTGTGGAGTCAGACAATAGGTGCGAAGGTCTATTGTCAAGAGGGAAACAGCCCAGATTATTTGATAAGGACTTCAATTTAAAGTTAAGTGATAAGAAGGTAGGAAGATTTTGACAATTATAAAGTGGGCTTAACAGTAGCCATCTTCTAGAGAAAGTGTTACAACTCATTAATCTAGTTTTTTTGCTTCGAAAATGTATAGAGACTAAAACTTGAATCCGAACCAGTAAATATTTGGTAGCAGAACGTTCGGTACATTGCTTAAAGATATCTCGTAAGAAGTATTTTAGATATCCGAAGTGAGTATACTGGCATTAGTAGCATGAAACAATGTTTAATCATTGTCGCCGTAAATCTAAGGTTTTCGATACAACATTTGATGATATCGGATAACAATATTCGGTCCTTAAGGCAAATTACAAATGTATAAGCTGATAGGATTCTTTAATGTGACAAAACAAAAAAATTATTATCAATTATAATGATTTATTGAAGTTTTCTATTGTTTTCTGGAAATAGCATTAAAATATTTAACCGTACCTTAAACCGCCTCAGGTAGATGAGTAGAATATACTAAGGCGTTCAAGATAATTGTGTTGAAGGAACTCGGCAAATTAGCTCTGTAACTTAGGAAGAGGGAGTGATACTTTTAGGGAAACCTTAAACTATTGACACTAAAGAGGGAGTAACGACTGTTTAACAAAAACACAGGTCTCTGCTAATTCGAGAGAAGAAGTATAGAGACTGACACCTGCCCGGTGCTGTAAGAGTACGTGGAGATGCTGCGGCATCGAAATTAAGTCCCAGCAAACGGCGGCTGTAACTCTGACGGTCCTAAGGTAGCGAAATTCCTTGTCGGGTGAAACTTGCCCGAGCATTTTGGTGACAGAATGCAAGTATTCCAACTCATAACGGTGGAACCCTAATGAAATATTTAATATATTTCTATGGAAATACCGTGGGAACCTTTTTTAAAATAAAATTTAATTTTGGACCCGTAACGACTTTGTTGAAAAACAGGAATTCTATTATAAGAATTAACACGTTGGCACTTATCTTTGATTAAAAATCAAAACATTAAAAATGAATTATTTATGGAGGATACATACAATTGAATAAGAGGATTTGTAGATGGAGAAGGTTGTTTTCATGTGTCGTTTCATAAGCGACAAAAAATGAAAATGAAAATAGAGGCTGGCATGAGTTTTTCGGTCTCACAACATTCAATATCAAAAGGATCATTAGAGCTAATTAAAAAAACATTAAATTGTGGTCATATACGATCAGTAAAAAGAGATAATACTTATAAGTTTGAAGTTAGAAATTTTAAGGATATATTGAGAATAATTATTCCATTTTTTCAAAAATATCAATTGGAAACGGATAAACAGAAGGATTTTTTATTATTTGTGGAAGCAAGTAATATTATTAAAAATCATCAACATTTAACTAAAGCAGGTATTTTATCTTTAATCGATATAGGTTATAAAATGAATTCTAATGGTAAAAATCGAAAATATGAAAAAAGTGATCTCCTAAGAATAATTGGTAAGTTGAAAGTATAGTCTGAACAAAATAGAAATATTTTGCATAACAAAAATTTGAAGTTCCGACCTGCATGAATGGTGTAACGATTTCTCCGCTGTCTCCAACGCATTCTTGGTGAATTTGAAATGCCCGTGAAGATGCGGGCTTTTTGCAGTTAGACGGGAAGACCCCGTGCACCTTTACTATGATCTTAAGTTGTAAAATTTGTCTTTTTGTGTAGAATAGATGGGAGCGAAAGCAACAGTGAAATACCATCCTTTTTTTCTGATTTTACTTAATTTTAACTAAGACAGCTTATGAGAGGTAGTTTGACTGGGGCGGTCACCTCCTAAAGAGTAACGGAGGTGTACATAAGGCAAGCTCAAATAAATATTTATTGTAGAGCGTAATAGCATATGCTTGCTTGACTGTGAGATAGACATATCAAACAGGGATGTTTAGTCGGTTATAGTGATCCGGTGATTCTGTGTGGAAAGGTCATCGCTCAACGAATAAAAGGTACGCCGGGGATAACAGGCTTATGGTTTCTGAGAGTCCACATCGACGAGACCGTTTGGCACCTCGATGTCTGCTTATCACATCCTGGAGCTGAAGGAGGTTCCAAGGGTTCGGCTGTTCGCCGATTAAAGTGGTACATGAGCTGGGTTCAGAACGTCGTGAGACAGTTTGGTCCCTATCTGCTGTGAATGTTAAAAATTGAGAAGTGTAAATTCTAGTACGAGAGGATCGAATTTAGCAAACCACTGGTGTATCGGTTGTTTTATCAAAAGCATTGTCGAGTAGCTATGTTTGTAAGGGATAACCACTGAAAGCATCTAAGTGGGAAACTTTCTTCAAAACAAATTTTTTATATATTCGTGAAAGACTATCACGTGACTAGGTTTGAAATGTAATAGTTGCGAAACTTTAAGTTTACAAACACTAAAATATATTCTATATTTATATTGCTCAAGAGTTTACATGAAATCATCCAGACTTCAATTGTTATCTCGTATTGAGCTGTTACTAGATACTAAGTAATTGGGAAACGTAACTTTACTATATATATTATATACTTTCTTTTTGATTATCTTTTATACAAAGGTAAATTTATATTTTATAGAATATACAGAAAGTGTTCTAAATTCTAAAATATATTCTATTTAATAAAGGGCGTATTTATGCAATCATTAAACAAATTGGTGTTAGGAATTTTATTTTTTATTGTTATTACTCATTTAAGCAATTTTTCAGAGCTTATCATCGGATATAGTTATCTAAAAGATGGTACATTTTTTATTACATTAGTAATTCTATTTTTTAATATATTGAGTTGAATTTTAAGTTATATTTTATTTATTTCTAGTATTGAACAATTAATGCGTATTTTTGTTTTACAAGAAAAACGATGATTTTCATCATTGTATTTAAAACAAAGCTTATTAAAAATCAATGTAATAAAGAATTTATATGAAGAAATTTTTTATTGTGATTCTCAGGAGAAGCTTATTTTGGCACAAGATTATATAAATCCATGATTAAAAACACAAACTCTTTTTGCTCAAATTGGTTGTTTGTTGATTTGCATTTTTTTTTTAAGACAAGCAACTTTAACAAATAGTTGCATGGATTTAATTCATGCAACTATTCATTTTTCGTTGGCTTTAGGTGCGCCGCATTCGATAAAAAGAATTAAAGCATTATTTCAAATTTCAAAGCGAACAGCTCCTTCATGGATTACTTTTAAACAGGCACAAGTAATCGTTTCTGGTATAGGATTATTTTCTGGTGTTGTTGGTTTAGGTGTTGATGGAATTCTTTTATATCATGATATTAGTTTATATGGTGTAAGAGATCGTCTTAGACATTCGACTTTTTATTTTAAATGGTTACCTGAAGAATTTCTTAATTTATCAAGATTTAGTGATCGATTGAAGATGCTTGATGTTGTTGAAAAACTCTTAATTGACGAAGCCGCATCAACAGAAGGCAAAAATCGTATTACTGAATTCAAAATTGTGGATAAAACTACAAATAAGGTAGTACCTTATAGTGAAGCTGTGTATGAAATCGCTAAAGTTCTTGTTGAGGATAATAATAAAAATGTTGGCGGTAAGAAAGGTTTAAAATTTGAAGATCTTATTAATGATCCTAAAATAAAATTTACTTTTGTAGGACAGACTTATACGTCTAGTTGAGCCGCGCAGGGTTCATTAGAGTCAAAAACTAAGCAGTTTGCTTTCTGATTACGTCTCAAGAGTTTCCATGAAATTATCTAAATTTCAATTGTTATTTTTTATTGAGCTGTTACTAGATACTAAGTAATTAGTAAACGTAACTTTAATAAGAAAATAAAATATTTTTAAAAAAACAAGATGTTGTAGATACTTTGTATGCTAGTGTTTTATGGGAATATAACTCAACTGGTAGAGTGTCTGCTTTGCAAGCATAAAGCTATCGATTCGAATTCGATTATTTCCAAAAATATTTTTAGTAATTTTAATTTCATAATAATTATGAAAAAAGGAAGATAGTTTAGTGGTAAAATTTTGGTCTTCAAAATCATCGTCGTGGGTTCGATTCCCCCTCTTTCTGTTTTACAATACATTTTTAAAATATACCTTATGTTATCAATTCAATTATTTATTAATATTTTATTGTTTTTTATCGGAGTATTTGGAATTATTTCAAATAAACGTAATATTCTTATAGTACTGATGTGTATAGAGTTTGTGTTTTTAAGTGTTAATATAAATTTTATAGTAATTTCAATGTATTTAGATGATTTTTATGGTCAAATATTCGCATTATTTATATTAACAGTAGCTGCAGCTGAATCAGCTATAGGTTTAGCAATTTTAATATCATATTATCGTATACGTGGTAATATAGATATACACCAAAAAGCATTATTAAAATGGTAAGTAGTGTTGTAAGTAGGTATAAAAATGTTAGTAAAGTATTAAAAGTTTGTTTGTATCTTTAAAAACATCCAAAAAAACATTAATCTTTAATTATGCCACAATTCGACTTTTTTTCATTTTTCGTACAAATTTTTTGATTATCTCTATTTAGTTGTATTTTTTATTTAATGTATTTAAAAATGCCTATTAATAATTCCTCTCAAGTTTCTAAAATGAGAGCAAAATTAAAAGGATTGGCATTAAAAACAAACAAAAAAACAAACAGCAGTTTTATTTATAATACTGCAGTATCTTTTTTTAAATAAAAAGATAATTGTTTGTTTTTTTTTATAATATATTATTTTAAAGTTTTAGTATAATATAAAAGTATATTAAAATCGAGGAAGTAGCTCAGTGGTTAGAGTACCGGCCTGTCACGCTGGTGGTCGCGGGTTCGATCCCCGTCTTTCTCTCAATAATATTATATAAAAATTTTTGTTGTTTGGTACTAAATAATATGCTTCGTTTTAGATGAAATAAAGATTTTATCTTGGCTTTCATTGATTCTCATATTATTAGCTATCCAACACCAATTAATTTGAATTACTTGTGAAGTTTTGGTTCAACAGCTGGATTATGTTTGGTAATACAAATTATTACTGGAATATTTTTAGCAATGCATTATACTCCACATATTGATTTAGCGTTTAGTAGTGTTGAACATATTATGCGCGATGTAAACAATGGTTGATTAATTCGTTATTTACATGCTAATGGAGCATCGATGTTTTTTATAGTTGTTTATTGTCATATATTTAGAGGATTATATTATGGTTCTTATATATATCCAAGAGAAAAACTATGAGCAAGTGGAGTAATAATTTTCTTATTAATGATGGCAACAGCGTTTATGGGATACGTTCTTCCATGAGGACAAATGAGTTTTTGAGGTGCGACAGTAATTACTAATTTATTTTCAGCTATACCTTTTGTAGGTGGTGCTATTGTTGAATGATTATGAGGAGGTTTTTCTGTAAGTAATGCTACATTAAATCGATTTTTTAGTTTACACTATTTAATGCCTTTTGTAATATGTGGATTAGTTTTAATTCATTTAAGTTTATTACATAAAGATGGTTCAAATAACCCTTTAGGTATTAATACTAATGTAGATAATGTAAATTTTTATCCTAATTTTTATGTTAAAGATTTATTTGCTTTTTTGGTACTTGTATTCTTTTTTTCATTCTTTGTATTTTTTTATCCAAATGCTTTAGGGCATACTGATAATTATATTCCAGCAAATCCATTATCAACTCCAGCTCATATTGTTCCAGAATGATATTTCTTACCTTTTTATGCGATTTTACGTTCTATTCCAGATAAATTAGGAGGTGTTTTAGCTATGGTAAGTGCAATATTAGTGTTATTAATAATACCTTTTATTAATACATCTGAAGTTAGAAGTACTCAATTTAGACCACTATTCGGATTAGGTTACTGATTCTTAGTTTCTGACTTTTTATTATTAGGATGAATTGGTCAAAAACCAGTAGAAAGTCCATATATCGAAGTTGGAATGTTGGGAACTGCTTTTTATTTTATTTTTCTTTTAATTTTAATTCCTTTAATTGGGAAGTTAGAATCTAGTCTGATAAAAGAGGGAAAGTAAGGTTTTATTTTTTTCAATATTTTTGTTTTTTTTTAATCGGAGTAAAAATAAGTGATAAAGCGACTTCTTTTAGTAGAAAGGAGAGTTAAAAATCCAAATTTTATATAAAACATCTACAAATGGTTTCAGTAAAAATAAATGGTTTAAAATATGAATTAAAAAAAGATCTTTCAATAATAGAAGGATGTAAACTTGTGGGAATTACAATCCCAAGATTTTGTTATCACGAAACTCTATCTGTTTCGGGAAATTGCCGAATGTGTTTAGTAGAAATTGAAGGTATGGAAAAACCTGCCGCATCATGTCTTACAGAAATGTCAGAAGGAATATCAATTTATACAGATAGTTTATTTGTAAAAAAAGCAAGAGAAAATGTTCTTGAAACTTTATTAGTAAATCATCCTTTAGACTGTCCTATTTGCGATCAAGCTGGTGAATGTGATTTGCAAGATCAAGCAAAAACATTTAGTAGTGATTATAGTCGATATTTTTTTAAAAAAAGAGGTGTAGAAGATAAAAATTGTGGTCCATTAATAAAAACAATAATGACAAGATGTATACATTGTACTCGTTGTGTAAGATTTGGTTCAGAGGTTGCAGGTATTGAGTTTTTAGGAACTCTTAATCGTGGTACTTCAACAGAAATTGGAAGTTATTTGTCAAAGTTTTTTGATTCTGAAATTTCTGGAAATGTTATAGATTTATGTCCTGTTGGAGCTTTAACAGCGAAACCTTATGGTTTTAAAGGAAGACCTTGAGAGCTTCGTGTAAATGAAACAATAGATTTAACGGATAGTACTGGATCAAATATTTATGTAAATTTTAAAGAAGCAAATATTTATAGAGTTCTTCCAAAAAATAATGCAAATATAAATGAAAATATTATAACAGATAAAGCTCGTTTTTCATATGATGCGAATCGAAAAAATAGGATTAAAAACGTTTTTATGTATCGATTATCTGTTCAGAAATTAAGAACAATTAATTGAACTAAGTATTTTAAAGAAATGGATAATGTGGTTAATAATAAAAATTTAGATCTTCATGTTGTAGCAAATGAGGATATTGGTTTTGAAAATTTAGAATATTTAAAAAATGTTTCTAGATCTTCAAAAAATGTTCATTTATCTTCTTTGAATAGTATAATAAATAATGTAAATTCTTATATTTATAGATTAACAGATAAAATATCTTCTATAAATGAATGTAAAAGTGTTGGTTTTGTTTTTTCCGTTAATCCAAAATTAGAGTGTGGTGTTGTTAATACACGCGTAAGAACACAGTATAGAAATACTTTATTAGAATTGGTAACTTTGGGTTTAAGCTATTCGTATAATATACCAACAAAATTTGTAAATTTAAGTTTATTACGTGGATTAACAATTTTTGAAGGTGAGTATAATGACTTTTCTAAAAAATGCGTAAAATCAGAATCTCCATTAGTTATTATAAGTGATCTTTTTAATAAAAGAGGTCTAAACAATAATGTGTTTATAGAGTTTATAAAAAAGTCTTTTAATACAGCTAAAATTTTAAAAATTAATAAAAGTTCAAATTCTGAAGCACTTCATTTTCTTAATATTAAAAATCAAATAAAAAGTAATATTAAGAAAGATAATAATATCTTTTGTTTAAGTTTAGATGATAATTATAGTACTAGAAAAAATTTATTGTCTTTTAAGAATACTCTTGTTTGATTTAATTCGTTTGGATCTGATTTAGCTTTTAAACTTAAAATGTTAGTTCCTACATTATCGGAATTTGAAGACGAAAGAACTGTTTTAAATTTAGAACATAGAGCTCAAAAAACTTCAAAAACTTTTGATTCTTTTGGAGATGCTAGAAATCTTAAACAACTTTTAATTTCTTTATTTAATAACATAGAGGTTAAATCTGAAAATAATATAAAATTTTATAATTTTATTCAAAATATAGTAGAAAATAATAATTTATTTGAAAAAACAAGTAAAAAAAATATTCAATTATTTAATAATAAAGAAAATATAGTATTTAATGCTTGTTTATCTAAATATCCAATTAAAAGTAATATTGAAGATTTTTATTGCTCAACAAATTATACAAAAAATTCACCTATAATGTTAAATAGTACAAGTTATTTACGTAGTGTAACAAACAATTTTATAAATAAAAAATAAATATGACTTTCGTAAAAAAGATATATTTACTTTTCATTAGTTGCTATTCAGCATTTATTTGTTGAATGCATCCTGGAATTTTATCTAGGTTCTTGGTGGACTTGTGAGTATATATTCCTGCAGCTCAAAAAATAAGTTTTTACTTTAATAAGCATAAATAGTTTAAGTCGAGCAAATTAAGGTAACACATTAATTTTATAAAGAAACTAAAGTACATATATGTTTATAGTTTAAAAAATTTTATTGTTATAATATAGATATAATAGAGTAACAAATTAATTTTATAAAGATAATAAAAGAGAGAATATTTCAAAATATAAATATATTTATATTTTGCTCTAATACTTTTATTTCTTATTGGTCTTCCAATTAATATAAGGTCGGTATTAATACGCCTTATATTTACAAAGAATCGTATATTTATACATTATGATTCAATGTTTAACGTAAAATTTCAATCTGATAAATATGAATATAAATATTAATTTTAGTAGATTAACAAAATTTTTAATCATTTTGATATTATTAACCAGAATTAGTTTAATGGAAGGG